>OGHA01000118.1_pt1 | contig 56952 bp, 54 predicted proteins | sample 1571361 | NCBI WGS metagenome assembly OGHA01 (sample SAMEA2581970, study PRJEB24529) | metagenome | biome: Human gut stool | place: China | collected 2011 | reverse complement strand
CCTGTATGCACGGTTCGGAGGCGAGTGCTTGGAAACCTACCATTGTAACAAATGGAAAGGCGCCGGGTGCTTAGCCTATGGCCAGATAGCTTCCGCAAAAATTCCGCTTACCAGAATGATTTCTCCACAGCTGTACTGGGTTATGACAGGCAATGATTTTTCTCTGGACATCAATAATCCGCAAGAGCCTAAAATCCTATGTGTGGGCAATAATCCGGACAGACAGAACATCTATTCCGCTGCACTCGGACTGTATAATTCCAGAATCGTCAAACTGATAAACAAGAAAGGGCAGCTTAAAAGCACTGTCATTATTGATGAGCTTCCAACTATCTATTTTCGAGGGTTGGACAACCTGATTGCAACAGCACGTTCCAACAAGGTGGCGGTCTGTCTGGGATTTCAGGACTTCAGCCAGCTTAACCGTGACTACGGTGAAAAGGAAAGCAAGGTGATTCAAAATACGGTCGGCAACATATTCAGCGGTCAGGTGGTAGGTGAAACAGCCAAGACACTTTCCGAACGCTTTGGAAAAATCCTTCAGAAACGACAGTCCATATCCATCAACCGTCAGGATGTTTCCACATCAATCAACACCCAGCTGGATTCTCTGATTCCTGCATCAAAGATTTCCAATCTTTCACAGGGTACGTTTGTCGGTTCCGTATCGGACAATTTCGGTGAGAAAATCGACCAGAAGATTTTCCATGCGGAAATTATCGTGGACCATGCCAAAGTAAGTGCGGAAGAAAAGGCTTATAAAAAAATCCCGGTTATCAACACGTTCAAGGACAGTGAAGGGAATGACATCATGCTCCAGCAGATACAGCGTAATTATGACCAGATAAAGGCGGATGCCCAGGCTATCATTAACGATGAGATGGAACGTATAAAGAACGACCCGGAACTATGTGAACGGCTGGGAATAGAAAGTGCAGAAGAGGAGAAAAGAAAAGCTGAATAGATACAGAATGACAAATAAATCCTGAATCAGTTTGATTTTCATCAAACATTCTTTATCTTTGGATTTCAAATAGAACATAACAACGGATTACGGGATGTTTTCCGTTGATTATATACATAAGTCGCAAGATGCCCTAAACAGAAATCTGGTAAATTTCAAAAATTACAAAGGCTATTGCGTGAGGCTTATGCTATATCTTATAGCGTGAGCCCATGCGAGTTTTTGTAATGGGTTTTACCAGAACCCCTGTTTAGAACTATGCATGGGTTTCATGCTTTTTTTATAAACAAGAGGTATGGCAAAAATACAAGTCATCATGCCCATCACACTGAATGGGTTTCTACCGGATGAAAATGAAAAGCTGATGGAATGGCTCAGGACAGATCGTAACGGCTTCCCATATTGGGAAAACCGGGCGGTATTCAACATGTATCCCTATTATGGAATGCTTGATCTGATGGATGCCAAGGAAAGACACGGAAACGACTGCACCTATTTCATGAAGGTGGAGAATCAGAAGAGTGCGGATTATGCAAGTGGAATTTTTCTATACAAGCTCGCAGATGAAGTGGTCATATACTTACTTCCAATATCATACAAAAGCGGGATAAACATTACTGGAAGAATACAGTTTGGACAATGGGTACTGCATGAGTCCAAAACATTCCGCAACAATGTATGCAGACTGATATACCGCCTTAAAGAATAAAAAAATTATTTCATACCGACTTTCTTCATTTTCTTATAAAGAGCTGTACGGCTACAACCCAGTTCAATAGCTGTCTGGCTGACATTGCCGTGATTTTTTTCCAGTATATTTCGTATCCTTTCCCTTTCCTGAATGATATAAATTTCCAAATTACTACCACAAACCACATTATCCAGTCCCAAATCACATACATCCAACAATACGTTATCTGCCACAATGACCGCACGTTTGACTTTTGCGCTCAGTTCCCGCACATTACCAGGCCAGTCATACCCCAACATACATGCTTTCGCTTCTTCTGTAAAGCCTTCATTCTTAACATGTATTCTATAGGAATGTTCTTTTCTGAAAAATTCAGCAAGAGGAAGAATGTCATCCTTGCAGTCCTTTAACGGTGGCTGTAAAATTTCCAGTTCAGCAAGACGATAATAAAGGTCCTCACGAAAACGTCCCTCTTCTACAGCTTTTTTCATATTTTCATTGGTAGCTGAAATAATGCGCACATTCGTACGCTTTACTTTATCACTTCCTACAGGATTAAACTCCTTTTCCTGAAGAACACGAAGAAGAAGAATCTGCATGGAATAAGGCATATTGCCGACTTCATCCAAAAACAAAGTTCCTCCATTGGCTGTTTCAAAATGTCCCTTCCTGTCTGCAACAGCTCCGGTAAAAGCACCCTTGACCACACCAAAAAATTCAGAAGCCTGTAAATCATTAGGTATGCTTCCACAATTGACTGCAACGAAAGGTTTGTCACGCCTGTCACTATAACGGTGTATCATCTGGGCTATCACTTCCTTACCGCTACCACTCGGACCAAGTATCATAACTGAAAGATCGGATGGTGCCACACGACGGGCAAAAGAAGCGGCTTTCCGTGCAGTTTCGCTGGTACGTTCTACAAAAGAACGCTCTTTACGTACTATAACCGGACTTTTCAACATACTGTGCATTAATTCAAGAAGCTGTTCCTGATGGACAGGTTTCTCCAGATAATCCTTAGCTCCGAGCTTGATTGCACGTACAGCATCCGAGATACAGGCATAATCTGTCATGACAATAAAAGGAATTTCCATACCACAACTCATAATCCATTCCAAAAGACTGATACCGTTTCCTTCAGGCAAACGTACATCCCCCAACACCAGACTGATTTCATGTTTCTTCAAAATACTACGTGCCCCAGGCTCGTCAATAGCGGTCAGAACTTCGTAACCGGCTTTTTGCAGCCACTTTTCTATCATACCCTTAAGTATCATATTGTCTTCAACTATCAGTATTTTCATATTTCCCAAGTTCTTTTTCTGTTTCTTTTATCAATTTTTCAAGAATGTCAATAACCTGCCGGGCATATTCCCCTATGATTTCATTAACACTTTCATTATTATGCAGTTCCTTTTGGAATTCACGCAATAAGCGTTCCTTACCAAGAATTTCCCATACCGGCATCATCCGGTGAATAATCTTCCGCATTAATTCACGGTCATACTTTTTCAAGGCTAATTCCATTTCAGCAAGTTCCTTTCTGGACTCATCAATAACGAGTGACAGCATATATCCATTGTCGTCTATGTCTTTCAATAAGCAGGAGAAATCAAAGTCTCCAGCATTTGAGACTCTTGTATGGGATATGATAGTCGATAAAAAAGATAACAATCCATGAATATTGAACGGTTTATGAATATAACCTGCAAATCCTTCCTTTTCATATATTCCGGTATTACCATCACTACGCGCAGTCATGACAGCTACAGGAATGCTTCTTGAGTTGCCAATATCCGAATTACGAAGCAGTTTCAAAAGACCAAACCCATCAGTTTCAGGCATCTGAACATCCGTTAGTACTATATCATAATCCGATTTCTCCAGAGCAGCAACAACATCCTGAATATTCATACATGTAGTGCAGGTTATACCATTACGGCCAAGCATGTCTTCCGCTATTTTCAACTGTATCGGGTCATCATCTACAACAAGTACCTTTTTAGGAAGCATAAATATCTGATTATTATCCTGTTTATCTTCCTCTGCAGGTTCATCCGTTTCAGGTAAGGGAAATTCAAGTCTGAATACGCTTCCTTTACCAAGCTCACTTTCCACATCCATTGTTCCGTCCAAAACCTTTACCAAACCTTTTGTCAGAAATAATCCAAGGCCAAACCCCTCTGAGTTGATATTTTGTGCAGCACGTTCAAATGGAGCAAAGATTCTTTTCAGCGTTTCTTCATCCATCCCGATTCCAGTATCCCTGATTTCAATATTCAGTTTCCCATCAGAATATCTTGAATGGAAATTAACGGTTCCCGATGGAGTAAACTTTATGGCATTTGTCAGTAAATTAGCCAGAACCTGTTCCAACTTGTCCGCATCACCTTTCACTGTTAAACTACAATTCTCATGTACCGCATACAAAATCAAAGCCTTAGAAATAGCCTTACGGGAAAACTCATCAGAAATACGTTTAAGAAAACGATTCAGGTTAAATGGTAAATCATTACGTAAGTCACCGACTTCATTAATCCGATAAGCATCCATCAGATCATTGACCAAATGAAGAATATGATGGCAGGAGTGACGTATATCCTCCAGATATGATTCACGTTTCTTCTTTTCCCGGGTCTGTGATGCCAAATCAGCACAGTTATGAATGTTACCAAGAGGGCCACGTATATCATGTGAAACGGTCAGGATAATGCGCTTGCGCATCTCCAGCAATTCTTTATTTTCACTAATAACCTGGTTCAATCTGGATTTAATTTTTTCTTCCTTACGCAAATCGGAACGTATGATAAGAAAAGAAATCAACAGCAGAATAATTGCAAATGCTATAATTATGGCAAACATGAAGAAAGATAAATCCTGTGCTTCTGCTATTTTCTGATCTTTTTGAGCAAATACCGCCTGTGCCTGATTATCAAGGCTACTGATCAGCTGCGACAACTCACGGTTCAAAGTACGGTTCCTGGAACTAAGACTGTCTGCATAAGTTTCCATTTCTACAGTATGTATCCGTTGCAAGGCAATCAGACTGTCACTGAAAGCATGCAGTTCCTGAGCAGAAGGCAAAACCTGTACACTTTTCTTGCCGCCAAAGAATCCGGCTATACCACTTTTCTTTTGTGTAACAATCCTTACACGGGTCGCTCTTCTGGCTACTTCAGGCAAGTGATTCACCAAGAGACTATCCGTCTTTCTCTGTACCGTAACAGTTCCCATAATATGTAGCAGATGATTTTCCTTTTCTTCAAGCAAATTACAAAGAGTGTCTATTTGTTCCGTATGCACAAAACCACCCACATATTGCTTTATTATCTGTAGTAGGCTGTCTACCCCCAGTCGCTGGTCTCTGTATTTCCGGAAATCCATTTCATTCCATGTAATGACAGATTCTCCATGTGTTGCCAGTTCTGTAATACACCGGTGGACTGTATTTATATCCTTACGGATTTTACGTATTTCTGTGGTCTCTGCTTCTATTTCATGCATCCGTTTCCGTTCATGCAACAAAATGGCGGTCATACTACTGATAACCGCCACTAATAACAAATACCCCAAAAGGATTTTATTCTGTAATGACACTCTTAACATTTAGTTTGTAATTCAAACAATTATTTCCTGCAATACTATCTGTAAGACATTCTTTTATTATACCCCAAATACCACTTCAATCTCCATCACTTTCCCATGTTCCCTACGCACTTTAGACATCCGTGCCGGAATTCCATGCTGGAAACAAGATTGAATGAACTCCATACCGATAAATATACCAGTATCAGAACTTCCAATTGTTCCCTTATCTTTATTATGAAAAGTAACGCTTCCTCTCATGGCTTCATTTCTTCTTTTCCGATATTGTTCTTCCTTTTGGAACATCATATTCACCTCTCCTCTGATTATCTGTACCAGCTGACCTCCTGTTTGAAGAAACTTCAGATAATGTTCCAGCAAATCTTCTGGACACCCACTTTGGGACAACATTCCTTTTATGGTATGTATATGTATCAAATCTTCCATATTTCCTCATTTAGAAATGAATATCTTCTTGTCTTTAATGATAAGCGTATCTTTGCCGCCGTTTTTTATCAGACTTACATTGTCCAAGTCAATGCGGCTATTGGATATGGTGAAATCCTGATGAATCGTGTCGTTATGCAAAAAATGAATATCCTGTTTATACAAGTTCGGAATAGAAAAGAACAACGCTATAATGCCACCAATACTACATATCATCAATAATGTGAAGACAATAAACCAACGTTGATACTTTCTATTATCTACAACCTTTACTTCAATAGGGGCTGATTCCTCATTGATTGTTACCTTTTTTGGGTTGTATATCACACGACATCTTAAATTAGGGAATTCATGTAAGCCTAACAAATCCGGAATCTGTTGCAGGAATTGCAAATACTGCTTGGTTTCCATCAACACTTCCAACTCCATAGTTACACGGATGACACTACGTTTCATTATCTTGGGTTTTCCCGATGCACCTACAGGCTTGGCGACATTGACGGGACGGATATCCGATACACCTGTATCCACGCTCATGGCAAGCTCCACTCCGGTATTTCCAAACGAAGGGACATCTGACGGATGAGTTCCATAAAGGGAGGAACTTTCCGTACCTTCGTATTCTGCTATCAGGTCTGCTATTTCACGCACCTCAGTCACGGTTACGTTCTTTGCCTCTGCATTCACAAAAGCTTCCACTTTGGCCTTCACCCTGTCGGTCAAGAAGGCTTTTATCTTGTCTTCGCTTTTCTTATGGATAAGGTAGCTCGGATACATCTTCGTGAAGCTCCGGGCTATGTTTTCTATATAAGATATATTATAATCATAATTTAAACCAACTGAAACATAAACTATTATATCAATTTTAAAAACATTCTGTAACATATATTACTGTATTGATTTGATATTATCTAACCCTTTTTAAATCACCCGTTAATTGAATAACCATATCAATATAAGGAGTAATTTTTACTATTTGAATATTATTAACACAATCCTTTCCACCTGCAACTAAAGCAGGAACATAACCATAACATTCATCTATTTTAGGTATTGCCTTCACTTCCTTTATTGCACTATATTCATTCAATGAAAACCAATTTTCAAGACAACTCTTATTAAAAATTACTATATTTAGTAATATTTCAATATTTCCTGATAGAATTTTAAAAGTTCCATACCTTATGTTAATAAACACAATATAATCTCCAATCACACAATTCTTAACATAAGCAAAAATATCTCCAAAAACAGTTATCATAAATGGAGTAACTATCTCATAGTCATACATAGGATAACAATCCTCTATAATATACTGATAAACATCTGGTTTAATAGTTCTAAACAAACCATTACAATAAATACCAATACCTGCTATTCTCCAAAAAGAGATTAGTTTTTCTGAAACTAAATTATTGTATTTCCGAATATAATCCTCACTAAACTCTTCCAACTTTATGGAGTTTTCACTTCTTTCTAAAAATTTCTCGAACATACTATTTTACAATTTCTAAGTTTTCAACTAAATTTACATTCATCTTTATTTTTTTCTGCTCCTCTTCTGTTATAAGAGGAGGACCTGCTATTAATTTTAACAATTCATTTTCAATATTAAGAGAACGACCTTTTTCTATACTTCCCCATTGTGACCCAATGGACGAATTTATTCTTTTATCTCCCATTTGAGTCACCACATCAGCATATCCTCCTGCTATCTGATCAGGATTATGTAATGCAGCTAAGCCTTCTAATTCAGAGTCAACCATTGCCTCTATAGTTTTAATATCCATATCTTCATACAATAAAAGATACTCATCAATTTTCGCATTCCTATATCCATCTCTAAAATCTTCTTGATTTTTTTTAGATTTAGGATTACGCCCATGTTTTTTAAAATTCTCTCTATTTTTCAACCATTCAAATATAGTCATATTATTTATTCCATCTTGCTGCATTTGCAATTGCTTCCTCATTTCAGTTTCATAAAATGGATCTTTTTGAAATTTCTTCTTTAATTGAAATGGAGGTTTTACATAAATTACAGAAAGACTTTTTTTATTCAAACCATGGCTAACTGAATCATTATTACTTTCTGTAGGAGTTTCAATTATATATGAAACTTCCGACACCTTCCATTCCTTCTCCCTCGCCTCCAGATTATTCCTCTTGATAATCCCCGGCGACAAGTATACGGTCATCACCATCGGAGAGTTCACGGCACTCATGCTTTCCTCTATCTTCACACAGAAGCAGTCCCCAAACCGGAAAATGTCCACAACCTCACTTTCGTTATAGATGAAATGGATTTCTCCGTAGTACATGACTCCTTCATTCAGCCAGTCATAAAAGAACTGTTCATCGCCACTACATTCAAACATGAGTGTAATCAGATCTCCTTCAACAGGCAAGTATTCTCGATTACCCGTCTTTTCACAAGCCTCAATATGCAACTGTATAATCCGTCTCAGATTCGGATCGTCACAGTGCCGGGCATGGCACCGGTAGCTGTAATAGAGCAGCTGTATCTCTTTGCCTTTTATTTTCAATATTGCCTGATAAATCATAACTGTAAAGTTTCAAATGAACGATTAGGGTAACAGTTCACGGCTGATCCAGTAATAGGTCTGCCCGTTCGATTTGAACGACTTGCCGGCGGCTTCGTCCAGCATTTTCTTCTTTTCCTTGAAGTATTCAATCAGCATGTCCAGTTCCACATCCATAATCATCTCCTTATCCTTTAGGTCCTTGACCCGATATACCTCAAAAAACGGATAGTCTGCCGGACAGGACGTGAACCGCTGCAAGGCCGCCGATATGGGCATTCTCAAAAAGTCTTTCCTTTTTACCTTGCAATACTTGCCCGTGTTGCGTTCAGACAGGAAATGCCGCACCAGCTTCCTCCGCACACGGCGGGTGGAGGCGTATTCCGGCACGTTCAGGCTGTCCGTCTTCACGCGCACGGTGGATTCTTCGTTATCTGTCCGTAAATAGTCGTCCTGGCAGTCGCAGATGTCCGTTTTCGCTTGTTTTTTCTTCTTGACGGCTTCGTACTTATAGTCCACAATCAGCTTGGCGGGTTCCTCCACATATTTTCTCAGTCGTCTGAACTCCTCTTCGTTGGCAAGCAGGTAATAGTCCAGTGTCCGTGACACTGAGTCCGGCAGCACGACAGGCTGCGCGGGCAGGTTCCAGGCGGGTTCGATACCCGGAAGCACGGACACTATCGGTTGTACCCCTGACTGACGGATATGGTAGTAGTCCGTCATTGTCGAGTCCGCCTTATACCGTTGTGTTCCCACTTCGTCAAATGCCCTTGCCAGGCTGTTGCCCAGCAGGGTGTTGTCAAACTTCACTTGCAGCAGCATGGAGTCCACGGCGGCAGTCAGCCCTTCCAGCTCCAGCATCTGGTTCTTCTGTGGAAACACCAGCCATCCCTGTGTCATGCTCCGGTTGGGGAAGTCCAAGCAGTAGGTGTTATAGTTCACCTCCGCATATTCGTTTTCATTCCTTACTTGTTCGGGATATACGACCAGTTCCCGCTTCTTCCGGCTGATGCGTGGTGCCGAGCAGTCTATCATGTTCCCGATTTGCAGCACGAAGTTGTTGAAGTTGTCCGGCTCTCCCCCGTAAAGCTGGAAGCCCAGCAGGCGGCAGTTGTTCTTCACCAGCTTGTTCACCAGAGTGGAGTCCGCCCATTCGCTGTTGAATCCCTTGTCTCCGATGACAACCAGTATGTTGGTCTCGTCCGGGCATTTGTTGAACTGTTCCGCCCCGATTCTGACACCCGACCAGCTTCCGAATCTCCCGTACATTGGTTTCAGTTGCTTGGCGTTACGTGCCTTGGCGGAAAGGAAGTCAAGCAGCTCCATGTAGTCGGGAGTCAGTTTGCAGATGGGGTCTGTCGGACTGTCCGGCTCGTTGAAGGCCAGCACGGCGCCGAACCTGAAGGAAAAGCTCTCGTCATTCACTAGTTGCGACTGCAATCCCTGGATGGCGTTCACCACGGCAGGGAACTGCTCGATGGTCTTTTCTTTCCCTTCCAGCACAAACATGAGGTTTATTTTTTGCAAGTCCTTCTCTATCTTGTTCTTGAATGTGCCGTAATAGATCGGATTGCCGTTCACGTTCAGCACATAGCTTTCCTGTTTGTCAATGACCGGCATCGGGACTTGCGTCCTGAAGCACAGGCTCGTGTCATTGTCCCTGTAGGACAGTATCGGACTGTACCGTATGGCAGGCTGATTTTCTGCGAGTTCCTGTTTCCGCTTCATGTCATCGGCAGACAGCCGCAAGATGTCTTTCCGTTCCCTGTCCTTGAAGACGAGCGTGCTGTCCGGCAGCGAGGCTATGTCTATATGGAGCTGTTGCCCGGCGGCGGTCAGCAGCCGTCTGTCTATCCATCCGACAACCGTCTGTCCTATGCTGTCCGCGTCAAGCTGCGGTTTGTTTGCCACGAGAACACATCCCTTGTCCTCCGAAGTTTTATAAGGGTACACTACACTGTAAAATGGAATCTTGCCTGCTTCTTGTGTCAGGTCGGTATTTTTGAACAGTTTTACGGAGTCGGTGGCAAAATATGCTTGGGGGTCGGCCAGTGCCGTAGTGTCGTCCAGCATGACCACTTGCTTGTCCTTGAATCCCGTAACCACATCCGTTACCCCGCTCCGGGTCAGCAGCAGGTCGTCTTGGTTCATCCAGCCGCTATATTTGGCCTGTTTCCACTCTTTCAGCCTTCCGTCTTTCAGGATGGCGGGGTCATATTGGATGAGCCTGAGCCAATCTCCCTTACGCTTGATGACCAGAAAGGCGTCCATATACTCCACGGCTTGCATCTCGTTCTTCCCGCTCGGGCTCAGATAGCTTGTCCCCCTTTCCTTAGCGAATACAATCCACGGATTGTGCTTGAACAGCGACAGGCTGCGGGGTTCTTTCACGCCTTCCACCGAATAGTTCCGCACGTATTCGCGGGGGACCTTTTTCACCCGTGTGAAACGGTGTATCGGTCCGCAGGCTGTCATACAGGCGATGCCCAAAATACATCCTGTCTTGAACAGAGGCGATATAAAGTTCTTTTTCATGACTCGTTACTTTTTAGATTCGGAAAAACGTTCGTGTTGTGTCACCATCAGTTGCATGACGCATTCGTTGTCCAGGTCATCGCCCATATCTACAGTCACTTCGTCAATCAGGGTTTTCCCTCGTGCGATGATTTTCAGCCCCTGGCAGTAGGAATAGAAATCATTCTTCTTATTATTGTTGACCGTAACGGCAATGTCCGGATTTCCGCAGAGGTATTTCTTCAGGATATAATTGTAATGGGTATTGAAAGGCCTGCCGTCCACGATGGCCTGCAAATGCTCACGGATGTCGTTCCCGATAACGGCAAGCACGTCTGTGGAGTCATTTTCCGCATACTGTGGAAGGATTTCAATCGTATGCCGCACCGGGTACTGCGTGTTTTCCGTGGTCAGCTGCACCTCATACGTGCCCGGTTCCGAATAGGCATAGAGTGGGTTCTGCTCCCGGGAATCGACGATTCCCGACTCTCCGAATTGCCAGCGCCATTCCTTGGAGGGACCGTAACCCCTGAATGATACGATTTCTCCTTGCAGGGCGGTTGCTGGGGCTTCCATTTTTACAAGCTGGTCGCTCCCGTAAGCGTCCGCCTTCCGGCGCACTGCGATAATCTGTTTCTTCTCCAGCGAATGGTCCACTTGCAGACGCACCTGGTAGCGTCCCGGCTCTTTGAATACATATTGTCCGCTCCGCTCGTGGGAGACGTCCCCGTTGCCGAACTCCCATAGCCAGGAGTCTGCCCTGCGGGTACTGTCTGCATAATAGATGGCTTCTCCCACCTCCACTTCTATGGGGGTCAGCGTCATCCGCACGGTCCGGCTGGAGAAGAATATCCGGATCAGCACGGCTATAAGTATGCACAGCAGCATGGCTGCCGCCACAAACAGAATCTTTCTGGTATAAATCTTTCCCATATCGTTTATTTTTTAGTGCCTGAACGTAGGTCTTCCACCTTCTTCTGCAATCCGATTTCACATTCTTCCAGATTGGCTTTGAACAGTTGTATGTTTTGTTCGATGCTCCATAGCTGTTTTTTGTCCGACAGCCACATGGAGTAAAAGTCGGCTACGTGCATGAACAGCTTGTACCGTTTGTCCCAGCTGTTCCTCTCGTATGTGTTGCGCAGGTTGTTTATCAGATAATGGATGTCGTCTTCTTCGTACTTGGCATGCACTCCCGGCTCGAAGGTCTCGATCTTGCGGAACAGGGAGTCTATGGCAAGCTGGCTGTCGGCCTGTTCCTGCTGGAAATCCTTGATGCGGTCCATCTTGATTTTCACGAACTCCTTCTGTTCAAACATCCTAAAATCCGAATTCCACATGAATATCGCCAGGCTGCACGCTACGGTTGTCACGAAAAAGAACAGGAATACATAAATATGCCCCATCAAGGTCTCCCGTTTGTTCAGTGTTTGTTTGTCATCATTCATAGGTTGGTGATTTTATTTGTTTCTGTTGGTACCTGTATTCAGATTGCGCTGTGTCTTCCGGTTGTCCCGGATGCATTGCATCAGGTCTTTCTTTACCATCTCTTCCTGAATGCCGAGCAGTCGGATGGAGTCCTTCACCCCCATGAAAAGGTTGATGTTTCCCAATAGTTGCCTGTAAAGCCTGCAATCCTTCTCATCCATGCTTTGAATGTACTTCAGCAGATTCATTTTACGCTCGCTCACAACGCTTTGCAGTAGCACATCGTTTATCTGGGGCAAGGTGTTCATCAGTTTCATGTACTGATAGACCGAATCCACGCTGTTCGACAGTGCGATTTCTTTGGCATATACATAGTCATACTTCAATGTCTGTTCCGTAATCCGCTTCACCTCTGTACTGGAGGTTTTAAGGAAACAGGCAAAAATGGTCACGGCAAGAATGACGCAACCCGTCAAGTAACAGGAAAATCTCAAATAGGCTTTCCTTACTTCCGCATTGTTTCTCGGTTTCATATCCAATTGATGTTTTTATTGTTTACAAATAAGTGCTGATTCCTAAGTAGGCTCCTTGCTCCGTCGGGGTCCCCAGCTTGAACAGGGCGTCTTCCTGCTGTATGATATAGCGGACCTCTATTTCCTTATCGGCAGGCAGGAACAGTTCCATCAGGGCGTTCAGTATCTGGCTGTCGGTGGTGTTGTCCAACAGGGTCTCCATCTTTTTGGCCGGCAGCGGACCGATTTCCAGCAGCATCCGGTAAGTGCCGTCTGCAAAACGGCTTCCCAGTACCATGTTGTCCCCCAACAGGCATTCGCCCAGTTTGGGCATCATTCCCGGGTCGGTCTCCACCACGCTTTTCCCTCCTTTCAGCAGACGGACGGGCACTCCGGTCAGCATGCTCATGCACTCGCCTATTTTGGAGGGGCTAACGGTTATCTGCTCTATGTAGGCAAGCATGCGGATGAGCATGATTGCCAGATGCACTGGCAGCAGTTTCAGCACCGGCCACCGGTCGGAGAATATGCTCACGAAGTCCGGATGCACGTTCATCTCGTCGATGCGGCGCTCCTTGTTCTGGAAGGATACCAGCATATGGTCCAGCGCAATTTCAAAAGGCTTGAAAAAACGCCTGGCGTAGAACTCCTCGTCGCGGTGTACCCGGATTTCATCCAGAATCTGCTCTTTGGAGAGTTTGTCCGATTGGTGGAGGTTCTTATGGAAAATGCCTTCTGGCAGGGTATCGTAGATGCTCCGCCTGTTCACATAGAGATACAGGTAATCCTTCAGGTCGTAATGGGAATATTCCGAATGGGCGTCGTGGATGTCCTTCGAAAAGCAGCGCCGTATGTCTCCCAGCCGGGAAATCAGAGTGCGCTCCGCGTCATAGCCGCTTTCCTTCAGTCCGCTGGCCACCACCTCCGCCTTGAAGTCGGTGTCCGGCAAATTGAACGAATGGGAATGTTCGTCAAAACCTACTATCTTGTCTGTTTCTTCTGCCATGGCTTTTCGGGTATATGAGGTTAGTCCAATATATTCCAGCGTGACTCACTCGATTCCTTGGGCTGTCTGGAGCGTTCGGCTACCACGATGTTCTCCTTGTGCTTGCCGATATATTCCAGACGGCTCAGGGTCGTCCATAAGTCATTGAACAGGTACAGGAAACGTTCTGTCGTTATCATCAGCTGACGGATACCGTGATGGTCGTAAAGCAAGCCGCAGTTTTCCCGCAGCAGCCCTTCGTATGCGCCGGGGGTAATGCCGTTCCATTCATTGAAGTATTTCAGCAGCTCTTCTTTCTCTTCCTTGCTCATGAAGCTCAGGCACACGTGCAGGTGGTGCGCCAGGGTGGAGAATACGTTCAGGAACCGCAAGGGCGGATAATATTGCCCTTCATTGCGAAAGGAGAAATAGATGTCGGATATGTAAAGCATGATATGGCGGCACATCATGCCGATGTTGGTGGCAAGCGCCGTCTGTTTGTCCGCATTTTCCACTTTGGCAAGAATGTCGAACGAGGCTTTTTCTATGGAATCCACGAGCTGCCCGAACTTGGCATAATAGTTCTTCAGGTCCGGATGGCTGGACATGCTGGTGCATGGAGGTATGAAGTTGCCGTCCACCTCACAGCGGTTGCCGTTCTTGCGCAGGCGTCCGATCAGCAGGAAGTGCCTTCCCAGCTCGCCCCCGTCTGTTTGTCCTGTCGGCAGCACGCTCAACGCATATTTGGGCAATGCGTCGGGCTGCCGGGGGCTTGATTCCTTTTCGTCCGGGACACCCGAAGGCCGGTGCTCGAACGGATCGGCCATCAGGATGACGTCCCACCGCATGTCCTTGTCCTCCGTTTCATCGGCGGAAATATGGAAACTGGCGGTCAGCTCGTCATTGTCTCCCGCATCATAATCAATCAGATAGCCTCCCGAAGTGATGGCATGGCACCGCTTCAGGCGGACTTCCAGAGTCCCCGTGACAAGTTCCGTGATACTGAAGTCGCCGGAAACGGACTCACCTTTCCTGAAAGGCAGGAGTCCGTAGTTGGTACGGTTGAGATGATAAGACTGGTATTCGCACAGCCTGTCTGTAAAGTGATTTTCCTGCTGGACAAAATGCTCCTTCTTGACCGGCATGCCTTCCGCCCAGTTCACAAGCGGATAGCCGCCTCTTTTATTTTGATTTCCTGTCATAATATTGCTTTTTTAATATTCCCTATGCTTTACTAGTTCATTTGCCACGCGTTTGGCGATAATCACGTCATGCATCTTCAGTTTGTTGTCCGCAAGCGTGCATTCCGGGTCGATATAGAATCTCTTCCTGAAAAAAGAGGACTTGGTGTAGAACACCCATTCATAGTACGCTCCCCCTTCGTTCTGATAGACAATGGGCGAAGAGGGCGATTTGAGGTTGCAGTCGTCTATCATACGCTGGAACCACTGTCCGAAGATGACGTCATCGGATGCCTTGCCGGTAATGCGTTCCGACACCGGGTCATCCACCTTGCGGAATATATCCACGTCTATGACGATGCTCCGTTCACGGTTGATATACAGGGTTTCGGAATCATACTCTTCCGAGTATTTCCATACCTTGTAGATTTCCACGGGAATGTCGAAATAGCTTTTTACCGTCTGTGTGTATAGAAGGGGAAACACGAAAGGCAGTATGCACGTCGAGGCCCATATCCCGTACTCAAGCTCGTTGCAGAGGTTGAATACCACCGAAAAAAGTCCGGCTCCCACCAGCATGGCTGTGACTGCCAGCAGGCACTGCATACCGAAGGACGGCGCCCCGTTGCTTGAAGAAAACACCTTGAGCAGGATGCGCCGGTTGTAATGTCCGGCAGTCCAGTACAGGACAACCAGCAGGATATAGATATAGGGCATGAAATTGTAGTCCATGAATCCGGACAGGCCGGGCAGGGCAAGTACAATGCCGCACAGGAGCAGATAAACAATCAGTTTCTTGTTGTTCAGCAGTCTGTTCTTCCGTGCGATGAAATAGGCCGCTACTCCGAAAATCACGGTAAGCAGTGGCATCAGAAGATAAGATAAGATAAGATGTTGCGTAACTGGGTTCATAGGTTATAGTGTTTATGCTTTATCGTATTCGATGAATATCCTGTAATTGAAGGTGTCCGGTGAGCTGGCCGAAAGCCGGGTTCTCAGATTGTCCTTCATCTGTTTCTCCTGCGACGGTTCATCCAGTTTTTCCCTGAGAATCAGATGGACCTCCTTGGTCCGAATCAGTCCTTCGCTGGGCATAGGGCTGATTTCCACTCCGTTCCTGATTTCCGTGCGCACCAGCAGTTCGCCGAGTTCCTTTTTGCAGAAACTGGCAATGTCATTCTGCGTCAGTAGCCGCCCGTGGGAAATGAAGCCATATTTGTATATGTCTATGCGTTCCCTGTTCTTGGGGGCCTGCTTGCCGCCGTAGGTGGTGCTGACAAGCGCGAGTGTCTTCGCGTCCAGATAGGTGGTGGAGTTGGGGGACAGGTCCACGCCGGCCTGTATCCGGTTCCCCGTCTCGCAGTTGGTGGTCCAGTATTTGACGGTAATCTGTCCTTTGCCGGACTGTTGGTCTATCATCAGATAATAGGGTGTTTCTCTGAACTCGTTCATGTTGTCGGCTGTCTGTTTCATCTGTGCCATCAGTTGCTCCATCTGGCTGGCAAGCGCCTGTAGCTTGATGCTAGGAACGGAACCGAACGCATGGGTCTCGTCGTCCAGAAGGTCCAGCAGATAACACAGCAGTTCCTGGGCAGACCGGGAGTCAAACCGCTCGCACCCTCCTTTACGGATGGAATACGTGCCATAGCCCGTCTTGGAATTTCCGTCTGGATACAGCAGTTCATGATAGCTTTTCCCCTCCGAGTCTTTCACGCTGTGTACGGACAGCAGGGACTCATGGCTCTCCGTCCGCAACGGAATCACCCTGAAAGTGTCTTCAAGAGAGGTCACCTGCTCGTGCAGCAGCTTGTTCTCGACCGGCACGATGTTCGTTCCCGCATGAAGCTCATCCATGACCTCGGCTGTGAAATGGGCGGGAAACTGTACCTTCATCCACACCAGCCTGTCCTGCATCTTTTCCCGCACGGCATCCTTGAAACAGGGATACAGCTCTTCGGGCAATGTTTCCCTGAACGAATCGTCAATCGGGAAAGCCTGCCGGACTCTCAGGAAATGCCTGTTGTAGATTTCCATGACTTCCTTGTCTATGATGGACATCACGTCGTAGTTCTGGAAAAACGCGCGGATGGGGTTCTCCTCTACATGTTCCCTTTCATAAATTCCCCGCTGCATGATGACCTGTTCTCCCTTTACGGACCATTCCGTGCAGGGAAGCAGGAACAGGTATTCATAGCTTTCCGTAAGGTTCGGGAAATCGAGATAGAAAGAGAAATCTCTGAGGTCGTTGATGGAATCGTCCACCACCATACCGAGCCATACGGTACGCGGGGACATCCTGCGTTCCGTACGGGCAATCATGGTTTTCTCCAGGGTATGGTCTATCCGGTACAGGATGTCATTGCAGACCATATACCTGATGTCGGCCTTATGCAGCAGCGTGTCACACGCCGGATAGAACGAAATGCTTCCTGTCGGCAGCTTCCGGCTCAGTGAGTCGCTTTCATAATACATGCCCGATTCCCGGGTGATCAGATAAACGGGCTCGACGGGAGAGGCGTGTACGATGCCGTGTGCGGGGAAGGGGGAGGTCAGGATGCCCGGTGTCAATATCCGGGCGGTCTTTTCCAGCAGCCTTGTCTCGATGGCCGTAAAATCTTCTCCCAGCATATACATTTCATTCGCTAGAGCCTCCAGCAGGAGCTTGACGACCGGGTCAAAGTTTTCGGCCTTCTTGATTCCCCAGAAAGTCGCAGCATATTTCAGCATACGGTTTCTGATCTGTTCCTTGTTATATTTTTCTGTGCTCATACGCTTTGTTATCTGGTTGAAATGGGACCTAAATAAATCACATAGTAGAAGCAGCGCTTCTCCCCTGTGTGCACTAAACTGCCATATACATATACCTGCACCCGTTTTTTAACGGTCGGAGCGCCGGACACGTTGTCCTGTCGGGTCATGTCGTCTATGGCTACACGCACATATACGTTCGCAAGGCGCTTTTCGTACCGGGCGATTGCCTTCGTGATGTATTCCGAGAATTGTCCTTCCCAGCGGGTGTGGGAGACAATGCTCTCAAAGTCCAGGTAGAATATCTCACAGCCGAACTCCTTGTCAAAGGTGTGTTCTCCGGGAGCCGTGCTGATTAGCAGCTCGATGAACTGGTCTATCGAATCAATCTCGCTGCACGATGCGAGACGGTTGTTTCCCGCATCTTCGTTCAGCAGGGCCTCGAAATCCAGGGGTAGTTTGCAAAATTTCGTTTCCATATCCGTCAGTGCCATTCGTTTTCAAATTCCTCGTTCGTAAATTTCAGTGTTCTTGCGGCAAACAGCAGGACAATGCTGCACTCATGGGTGGTGCGGTCTGTTCTTCGCCGGAAACGGATGCAGTTCCCGTCCGTAAACCGCAGGGCAAATGTGGTCTGCTGGTCGGGTTCGTCTTTCCGGTAAATCCGCAGGTCTCCGTCCTCATACACTCTGTACGCGGCCCATCTCAGCAGTCCGTCCCCTGGCATCCCGGTAAGCCTACAGGTGACAAAGCCGCCGTACGCTTCACCTTCCGGCAGTCCGTCGCGGTCGGTATCGCGTTTGAATTTCAGGTCAAACTCCTCTACCGGGTATGTCTCGTGGCATACGGTCAGCCGCATCACGTACCGGTCAGCCGATGCGGTGGAGTCTTTTCGTTTGAACAAAGAAGTAAACCAGCTCATGATTTCAAGTTTAAGTGACACGAATCCCCGACTTCCATTTCCCTGAAATGGATGGATAGCGAAGTCCGGCTTTCTTTTACTGTCGAATGCACGTCAAGTTCAAGGCATTGTGCGCCTCTGAAACGGATAATTTCCTTGGGCGTACCGATCAGGCCGGAAGTGTTCATCACCTCTCCGTCTTTCAGGATTCTTGAATTGAACATCCACTCCAGCAGTTCTTCCGTAGGGAATCCCGCGATGCTTGCCCGCATCCTGCCTCCGTGTGTATCGCCGCTTGCTTGCCTGTTTGTACGGGCTTGTTTCTCGAAGTCATACTCATAGCTCAGCAGGTCGTATGCCTGCACTTCCTCATGCTCCGAAGGTTCGGCGGTCCAGAACTTGATATACGATTGTGCACTCATATCCTTATGTTTTTTTATTCTTCTTCACTCGTCAGATTGGTTTGCAGCATGGCGGTCAGGGTCCGCTCCTCGTTCATGCGTGACTCCACGAACAGCACCGTGTCCTGGCTGTCCAGATGCTTGCGGGCGTAGGCACGCAGGTAGGCTTTGAATGCCTGCACCTTCGTCCGGTATTCCTCCAATGGGAGGGCGAAGATGTCTTGCGTTCCTATCCGTTCCAGTCCGTATTTTTCTAATTCATCTTCTAAGTTTTTTTTAGTAAACTATTAGCTACTGTGTAAATAATCAATGATTTATATTGTTTCATTATTAATAAATGTTTATATTTTCAACAACTCATTCAAGGGTAAGATTGTTATAATTAAAAATCCCTCTTTATGCCCTAATATGTATAACTTGTTATTTCTTATTTTCTTATGTTCTTCTGGATTGCCACCATAAGAACTGGTCAGTATATCTCCTAAAAAATCCATAGACAAAGTTTGTGAAACAATTATTTTTCCTTTATTGTCTTTTATAGAGATAGCACAAGTCTTAGAATCTAATATACTATAAAAAACATAGTATTGTTTATACCTACCTATAAATTGATTTAGACCCAAGTCTTCCTCCTTAAAAACTGATTGTGGTAGATTATATGGATTATTCACATCTTGCTTATATTGACACGGAAAATCAAAAAGTTGATATTTACTCTTTAAATGTACACGACCATCAATATCCTCACTTTCTAATAATTCTATAATAAAGGAAGAATCTTTAAACAATATATTGTTAATTCTTTCTTGTGATATAATCTCGATGTTTTTAGAAAATAATATGGATGATGGAGTTATACTATACTGTTTTAAAACACTTTTTTGCCCACAAATAGTATAAATATATAGATAATCATCTTTTAGGTACATTGGACCATATGATGAAAAAGTAAATTCTTTGAAGAATCTTTTTTCTCCTTCAGAAGAGAAACAAGAGATATAAAGTTGTTCCTTTCCAGAACAGAGATAAAAGTTTTCCAAAGAATCAACGGCAAATCCATCAATATAACAATCGCCACTTTTATCAATAAATATCCCGTTTATTTTATTTATTGGTATTCTGATTTGTTTAGAAATCAGAATAGCTACACAGTCCTGAACTGATAATATAATCAATGTAATATAAAAAAATAAATACTTCATTGTACTTTTCTACTTTTTAATTTGTCTATATACTTTATTAGGATATCCTTTATTGGGTAACCACCATAGAACTAAATCATTTGTTTTTGCAATCCCTCTACTACGTGAGGCATGAATTAAAGATTTATTACCAGCATAAAAGGCCACATGTCCTTTCTCTTCCCATAATAATATATCTCCTTCCTGTAAGCATTGAATAAATTCTTCATAAGAGGATGTTTTTATTTCTATCTCTTCCAAATCTGCTGCTGGTTTTACCTTTGAACCAGTAGTCCAACGCGATTTTGAAGGTAAATTAAGCGCTACACTAACAAAACCAGAACAGTCCATTCCTGTTGAATCCATACCTCCAAACTTATATGGTATTCCTTTATTTATGTATTTTTGAGCATTCTTATAGTAATTGTCGTTTGATAATACCTCATTACTAACTACACTTCCTTGTTTGTCATCTATTTGTTTACGAGCATCTAATACGAAAAAAAACTTCAAACTTCTTGATATAGCTTCTTTTGATGTATCTACACGCTGCAAAGGAATAGGATTACAACAAAAGATATTATAGTTTATAGAAATTGTATCTGAATGAAAAAAACCAGGAGTGTTCAAATTTACATATTCAACATAAGCATATCCTAATCCTTTAACATAGCCCTCATACATAGCATTTATTGATTCCAAATATTGAAAATATTCAATAGAAATACATATATCTTTTCTATTACTCATACTTTTATTATTTTACCCACCGATTATCGAATTCAACACCGTTCACACTTACACTCTCTGGAGATAGAATCAGAGTCGTTGACAATCCTTGTCCCAAAGCCTCTATAACCCGTCTCAGATTGACACAGTATGCATTCGTAAACGCCACCTCAAATATTACACCGGACGTACCGGTCTTGAACAGCACCGCCCCGTTCTTCTTTACCCACGGCTTGATGGCCCATCCGTAGATATTGTTTTTCACCGTTTGCGAAAGGGTAATCATGATTCGCCCTCCGCGCACTTCTCCTTCCGGTTGGTTCTTGTTTCCGTCAACAGGCTGGTGGAAACCTATCTTGAACTGTGCTACCTCATATTCGTCGCTGTCAACGCAGAATGTTACATTCACGTTGCTGTCCACTTGTGGAAAATTAAAGAGTCCCATAACATTTTTTTTTAGAGTACCCACTGGTTTTCAAATTCCTCCGTGCCGAACATCAGTTTCTGTGCCTGCACGGTCAGCTTGGTCGCAATATAGCCCTTGCCCTGCCGGATATAGCTGATTTCCATTTCCACGCAGGTCGCTTTCTCGAAGAGTATCTTTTCAAGTGCGGAGCCTTGGTTATCATGCACGACGATGGCGCCGCTCTGGTATTTGCGCGCGTCCAGCATCCACTGGATCATGTCCCGGTTAGGCAGGTTGGGATAGGTCACATAAAAGGTTCCTCCCTTGACTTCCGTCTGTACCTGCCCCTTGACATCTATTCCTTGGGCGAACCCGAACTCACAGCCTGTCAGTTGGTAGCTGTCCTTGTACATATCTGTCAGCGAAGTGGCTGCCTGATTGCCGATTTTTAAGAATACTGTATATCCAAACATAGTGCGTTCGATTTATGGGTGAATATTCAAGGTTAATTCGTTCTGTTCGTCCAGGCCGACCTCCAGTGTCTTGCCCTGGCACAGTTCCTCCCTGATGATAAGCCGCGAGATGGGTCTGCGCAGATAGTTGCGTATTACGCCGGCAACCTGGCGGGCGCCGTATTTGGGAGTAAAGCCCTTATGGGCAAGCATCTTTCTGGCGTCGTCATTGATGGTTATGCCGATACCCTGCTTGTCCAGCAGTTTCCTGACCCCGTCAAACTGTATGTCGAATATTTTCAACAGAATATCCTCGCTGATAGGGGAGAACGGAACGATTTCCGATAGGCGTGCCAGGAATTCCGGACGGAAATACTGGCCCATCACCTCCATTATCTGGTTCGTGGTCGGCACATTGCCCGCCTCCAGCTGTTTCGTCAGCCACTCGCTTCCCACATTCGAGGTGAACAGGACAATGGAGTTCGAGAAATCCCCTTCCTTTCCCAGCCGGTCATGCAGTTTTCCCTCATCCATGACTTGCAGAAATATGTCATATACGGACGGATGCGCCTTCTCTATCTCGTCAAACAGCACGACGGCATAAGGCTGCTGGCGTATCTTGTTGACCAGCATGCCCCCTTCCTCATAGCCCACATATCCCGGAGGCGCACCATACAGCAGGGCGGCCGAATGTTCTTCCTTGAACTCCGACATATCAAACCGTATCATGGACTTCTCGTCGTTGAACAGCGTTTCTGCCAGTGCCTTGGCAAGCTCGGTCTTTCCGGTTCCGGTAGGTCCCAGCAGGAAGAAGGAGCCGATCGGTTGCCCCGGCTTGTTCATGCCGCTGCGGGATTCCAGAATGGCGTCTGTCAATGTCTTCAGTGCACGGTCCTGTCCCACGACCCTACGCCGCAGATAGTCTTCCATATTGAGCAGGCGCTCTTTCTCCTGCGACTGTATCTTGCCGATAGGGATGCCTGTCTTACTGGCGACAACGGCGGCTACCTCATACACTTCCACCTCCTCTATCTTCTTTTCGGCAAACCGCAGGATGGCATTCAATGCGTTTCTCAGATAAGCGGCCAGTTCCTCATGCTTCTGCAATTCATGGACATCCGCCTCGTCAGGTATGACACCCAGCAGGATGGGGCTTAGCTTGTTGTGCATCAGGAATATCAGGTCCCTCAGCTCTTCCTCCTTCTCTATCGTTTCCTTTTCCTCCCGCTCGATTTCGTCCAGTCGGGTAATCAGGGCTTCCGCATCGCTCTTTCCTGTCTCGTTCACCATCTTGATGGCGGAGAGTGTCATGTCCAGCAGCCCGATGGCGGAATCCGGCAAACGGCGGTCCTTCACATATCGTTTGGCAAGGCGGACGCATTCGGCTACCGCCTCCTCGCTGATTCTTACCTGATGGTAGTCCACATATTGTTTCTGTACGGAATGCAGCATCTGGATGGCGGACTTCATGTCCGGCTCATTGATTTGCACCACTTCGAAACGGCGGTTGAACGCATGGTCCGGTTCGATTATTTTGCGGTATTCGTCAATGGTCGTGGCTCCTATCACGGTCAGGTTGCCATGCGACAGCTCGGGCTTCAGCACATTCCCGGCACTCGAGTTCCCCTGCCTAGTGTCCAGCAGCACATGGATTTCATCGACAAACAGGATAGCATTGTCTATGCCGCGAAGCTCTTTCAGGATGTTTTTCAGGCGGTCCTCGATTTCTCCTTTGTATGTCGCCCCGGCTATGAGCGAGGCGTTATCCAGTTCGAACACACGGGCTCCTTCCAAGAAGGACGGCACTTTATGGTTTACGATATCCCATGCAAGCCCGTAGACCAGAGCCGTCTTTCCGACCCCGGCATCGCCTACAATCAGCACGTTGGACTTGCTGCGGCTGCCTAATATCTCCATGACCATGCGGTTCTCGCGGTCGCGGTTGATTACCGGATGCAGCCTGCCTTCCGCTGCGGCGGTAAGGTCCATGCAGTATTTGGATAAGAAGGAAGAAGAACAGGATGCCGGAACGTGGCTTTCTTCGGCCAAAGCAGGGGAACAGCTTGCCGGCTCATTATTATAATATATGGAACGGATGTCCTTTTCCAGTATGGGAAAGGACCTGAGCTGGTCGCTCGAAAAGGCGATTCCCGGCTTTGCCAGGGCTGCCAGCACGCATATCGGACTGATGTCGAACAGACCGAACTCTATACGGGCGTCATCGGCGGCACGGAACACGCGGTCAATCTTTTCCGAGGGCTTGATCTCAGACAGTTGGGTGGATTTCAGGCATTGCTCGATATGGACATCTGCCCATTCCTCAAGATACCCCAGATCCTTACCTATACTTGACAAAAAATCTCTAAGCCCAACTTCCTTGTGAAGTAGAGCCTTCAGCAGATGCGAAGGCGTATAATACTCGTTCGCATTTTCACGGGCCACTGCCAATGCTATGTTAAGCGCAATTTTTACAGAATCATCAAGATTAATGAAACCAACTCCTGTATCCATAATCAATCGAATTTTAAAAAATTGCGCAGGAGAACACCGCAAATATAAGGTAAAAATTGAAATTCAGCCATTTTTATAGATGTTTTTTTTAGGATAACAGCCATTTTTTCAGGTAAAATCGAAAATTTTTCCGAAAAAGCTTTGTAGTTTCCGGGAAATGCCATATATTGGGCAACGAAATCAGAAGTCGGGGATACCGGCAACCGGTCATCAACGGCGGAAATTTCAGAATTAACATTTTTATTAACTTAAAAAACTGAGAATATGGCATTTAAAGCGTCATTCAAGTTTTCGGACTCGAAAGAGTTTGATGTATTGAGATGGGATGTCGAATTCAACCGTGATACTGACCCAAAGGGTCGTCCGGCATCTGACATCTACGGTGGTACAATCAATGTGGAAGTTGAATCAACTCCGGATACGATTGTATTGGACAAAATGTTCAAGCAGTATCAGCCTGTAAACGGAAGCATCGTCTTCAAGAAAGCGGACGAGGATGCCAAGATGAAGGAACTGGTATTCGAAAACGGTTATGTAGTGAAGTACAAGGAGGCATTGGATGTGGCGAATGCATTTCCGATGACAATCAGATTCTCCATCTCGGCACAAGTGGTAAAGATGGGCGATGCTTCATTTGAACAGAACTGGCCGGAAAATAACTGATGGTTATTTCTAGTCAAAGTTGTTAGGGTGCCGGGATATACCAATTCCGGTTATTTCGGCACTCAAAAACATACCGACTGGTCGGATTAATCAATATGAACCTTTAGACATAATAAATATGGGAGCAAGTTTTCTGAATTCGGTAACCGCCAAAGTAACCGTGAAGGGAGAAGAACAGAAATTCGTTTCTTTACGCCTTCATCAGGCATTCAACAGGCATCACACATTCACTGTAATTGTGAACTATCTGTCGCCTAACAACACTTTCCAGCAGACACCGGAGAAATTTATCAGTTACATTGGAGAAAAGGCCAGCATTTCATTTGTCCACAAGCAGACCGGAGAGACTTGCGACTTCGAAGGAATCATCAATCAGGTGGAAATGATTGGAAGTGTCGGCGAGACAGGCGGAGTGGCCATTCACGGAACAAGCCCTACAATATTATATGAGAACAACAGTACGCTTGATTCATGGACGGATCAGTCATTGTCTGCCATCATAAAGGAGGCGACACAGGAATACGGAAAAGTCAATTTGGCATCCAATCCCAAATATGCCTTGCCCATTCCCTACATGGCACAGTACAACGAAAGCGTCTTTGACTTTATGAACCGCCTTTCAGCCCAGTACGGGGAATGGTTCTATTACGATGGTGCCAAAGTCTATTTCGGCAAGCCCGATAAGGACAACTCGGAGAAAATCGTGTACGATGTGGATCTGGAAGAGGTACGGCTGGTAGCCAGTCTGGTTCCCGGGAAATCTGCAAGATATGATTATGTAGCGCAGGAGAACAAACAGCATAGTGCAGATACGCCCGCCAAGCCGGAAGGGATGAACGACCTCCAGTCCATCGCGCACGGATGCTCCGAGAAGGCTTACAGCGCACGGACCACCTCTGCGGCCAATCCGCACGTCACCGACAAGGAGGGATTGGACGAACAGATGAAAATTGTTAAGAATTCGTCCGGTGCCGGTCTCTTGAATATAAAGGGCATCGGCAAGACATGCCGCATCAGAATCGGCGAGATTATTGACGTGGTTTTCCCCGACAGGATGAACCTGCCGCCTTTGGGAAAATTCCGCATCACCGAAATCACACACGAGGTACACCGTGACGGACATTACGTGAACACTTTTGTCGGAATCCCGGACGGAACGGTACACATTCCTGTTCCTGACGTAAAAATGCCGCTGGCATTGCCTGAATTGGCTACGGTGGCTGCAAATGATGACGAAAAGGGACAGGGACGCGTGAAAGTGGTCTTCGACTGGCAAAAGCCAAAAGAAAAGACAACCAACTGGATCAGGGTACAGAGTCCTAATGCGGGAACAAGCGATGCGGTATCCAAGAACCGGGGATTGGTATTTGTGCCGGAAGTAGGAGATCAGGTGATGGTCGGTTACGAACACGGCAATCCGGATCGTCCTTATGTGACCGGAGCCATGTTCCACAAGGATTCGGGAAAAGGCGGAGACAAGGACAACAAGATAAAAAGCATCATCACACGTAGTGGAAACGCCATCTGTTTCGATGATGAGACCGGAAGCATCACCATCACGGACCAGACAGGGAAACAGCTTATCCTCCTGGACGGAAAAGACACCATTTCCATCATGGCAAAGAAGACCGTCACCATCACCAACGAGGAGGATTCGGTCATCATCATAGACGGGAAGTCCATCGGATTACAATCTGATACAATTTCCATTGAAGGAAAGAAAAGCATCACACTGCTGTCTGGCGGCGAGAAAATGATACTCAGCGGTGAAAAGAAAATAATTGCCAACAAGGGTACCAACATCAAGCAGGAGGCCTCCAAAGAATATGACCTGAGCACCCAAAAGGGCATGGTTAAGGGCATGAACCTGGCTATCGAGGGGACTGCCGATGTAGCCGTCACGGGAGGAATCATAAAGTTAAACTCATAAAAACAAGGCTGGATATGGGAGCATCTGCATCTGTTATACAGGAATACTACAAGGCGGTCGACTATTGGACGGATATAGCCGACAAAAAGGACTGGAAGCTGGCTATATGGATTGTCGGGCAGAACGACGTGGACTTGGTTGACAGGTTCCTGGAAATCGAGCGTTCTCCCGTAGGACAGTTCGAAGATATTTTCTTCCGCTTCGACACGCCGTACGAAGGAACCGTGGACGAATACACCGAACAGTTGTGGATGGAATATGCCGGCTGGTTCTCGGAGGAGGTTGAGGAAAAATACGACATTCTCAAGGTACTGCGTCACGACGGGCTGCTGAAGGAAGAGTATGTTCCCGATATGGCTGCCGGACATACGGCAGGCAATCTGTGGAAAGAGATGCTGCGCTTCAAGTCATGCATTTCCGGGCTGGAAGATGCCTGTTTCTGCATCTATTTTCCTCCGGGACAGGAGAGGGGATTCTCCAGAACCGAATGGTTCAAAAGGATACTGGAAGAAGGCATTCCGCAGGGAATCCGGCTGACAACCATTGACATGAAGAAAAACAGGAGTGTCAGCCTGGACGAGTCGCCGGCCATCGTTCACATCCGCCCCAAATTCGATATGGCGGCGGCTCTTCACAACCGGATGGCGCGGGCCGATGCCGGGAATGACCTGATTGCCCCCGAAAACCGGTTCAACCGGCAGGTAAGCGCCGTCATGGACTGCACGCAAAAGCAGGATTGGAAACTGTTGGAAAAGGAGATCCGGAAACTGCTGGATATTGCCGGGGAGTTGAAGGACACGAATATACAAATATCCGCCCTGTTCATTGCCTCTGAAGCGTGTTATGCGATTCGTGAATACCGGCATAGCATCAGATATAGTGACGATACTATCCGGGAAGCGGAAAAGGCGATGGCAGGCGGCGAGGCGGCAGGATACAGCTACTGGAAAATGGCTACTTCCATGAAGGCGGCCATTCTGACGGCTGAGAAAAAGCGGGAAGAGGCAATTGCCCTGTATGACGGGATGGCGCAGAAAGCCACCCGGCAAAAAGACCCCTATTATGTCATGGAAGGATACCGCATGTCCGGCTTCTTGCGCTACGAGGAAGGGAAGCTGAATCAGGCTTTCGAGTATTTCCTGCTCGCGCTGGCGGGTGGAAGTTATCTTTCCGAAGAAATCAGGCGGAACTCCACCTTCACCTATGCGGCATACCTGGCGCTCCATACGGGCAGGCAGGTACGTGCCCCGGTTGACATCGAGGTACTGGAAGGGCAGCTTCAGGAATGGCTGGGAGATGACTGGAGACAACTGGTTGACAATCCGGCCATGCAGCAGGCGAAAGCCAGAAGAAAAAAAGGAATTTTTGGTTGAAAGAGATTTACTAACATATTTTTTTAATTATAAAACAAACTGAGTATGGACTTGGGAAATTATGGAATAGGCGGAAATGAAGTGAAAATTGACGCCTCCGAAGGTATTGCGGAGATTCCACAAAACCGGACACTATTGGTTGAGCAGCTGACAAAGGACGAACCGGTAGCTCCCGAAGTAGTCACCGGCCTGACTAACATTGACGAGGTCTTTGCACATTTCATGCCGGAAATAGATATTGAGTTCTCTGATGCGGAAGGCGCTCCCGTAGAGGAAAACTTCCGCTTCCACAATGTGGGGGACTTCTCCGTGAAGAAGATGACGGAACAGAGTCCTTTCCTCTCGGGGCTGAATGCGGAAAAGCAGTTCGCCGACAGGATGGAGAAATCCTTGCGATCGAACAAGGTGCTGCAACGGGTTCTGGAAAATCCGGAAACACGCAAGGCGTTCGTCAATACGCTGTCCATCATGTTGGACGAATTGAAGGCAAACGAGAAGTCTAATCCTGTAAACGAATGAGAACTATGAGTGAACAGAACACACAGAAGGAAACCGTCGTGCAGCAACAGCAGGCGGCGGTACAGGCCAGGAACCTGAATGCGGAACTACAGGCATTGGCAAAGTTCGGAGGCTTCAATGTCTTGGAGTCTTCGGTGGACGGCATACAGAATCTGAATCCGGAACGCAAGGCTCGCCGGAATATTTTCCTGACCGACAGGGAACGGGCCAACGAGCGCAAGGAGCTTACCAAGAGAATTGAAATGTGGATAGACATGCTGGGAGGCAACAAGTCCATCAGCGAAATGGTGGATTTGTGCCAGAAAAAGTCCGCCGCCGTGTCCGACCTGCTTTCTCAAAACCAGTTGAAGGCGGTGGAAGAAGTGAAGCAGCTGGAAAAATCCTACCGCACCGTCATGCTTTTCTACAAGAATACGGACTCCGACAAGATCAAGAACATATCCATCGTCAATGCTTCAATGGACCAGCTTACCGATTTGGACAACTCTTTCTTTATCGATGCCATTGCCGACGAGCTTCGTGCCAACTATGACCGTCTGGACCTGCGCACCAACTATTCTCTGCTGGTAATCCCCGGATACCTGGGTTCCAACAAGGTGGTGGAGAAATGGGCGAAAATAGCCCATGATAACAAGGTCATGATTTACACCGATTTTGCCGACCTTGAAAAGCCGGACGATGTCATCGAGATGTTCTTCGACTCCAACCTGACGGGCGGCGATGTGTACAAGTCCAACGTCTGCATGACCTGCAACTATCTGGTAGGACGCGGGCGCTATGCCGAACTGGGAGAAACCGAAGACTTGCTGATTCCGCCTTCGGCAGCACTGGCGGGCAGTGTGTACAAGACGGTGATGGCACAGGTCACTGCCGGAAAGAAGTACGGCTCCATGAGCGAGGTGGACAGCGTGGCTTTCAACCTGAAGAAAAGCGAAATCTCCGAACTGGAAAAGATCGGTCTGATACCGATGGTAAAGGAATACGGCAAGGTGATGGCTTTCTCTGCCAAGACACTGTTCAACGGCGACAACCTCGGCTTGCAGACCTACTCGGTCGTTCGTGTGTTCGACTGGGTGACAAAGGTCCTGATGGATTTTCTCAACCGCCGTGCTTTCGAGAATTGGAACAGCAAGGCTGAAAGGGACTTGCGCGGTCAGATCAGCAATTTCCTTGATAGCATACAAGGTCCCGGACGCTTGATTGAAAAGTTCAAGATCCTGCGCTTCGAGAGGGACCCGAAGCAGAAGGACCGTATCTTCCTCGACATTCACCTGACTCCCTATTTCCCGGCAAAGAGCTTTGTCATCAAGCTGGAGGGAACGAAGGGTGACGATGAAAATGAATGGAACAGCGATTATGCACAGGACGCATAAATAAGCTTTCTCTGGAGTAACTGAAGGGTCCGACGGGACTCTTCAGCTACTCCCCTTTTTACATCCTAAAAAATTCTCACTATGTCAGATATATTCAGGAATATAGCTGGTACCGTTGACAGCAACAGTGCCAGACGGGGGTTTGCTGACCTTTTTACGGACTCCAAGGCCGCCCTTGACGAGCTCCAGGCCGGGCTGGCGGGGATGCTGCCGTCCATGCCCGGGACGCCCGTGGCAAAGTTCAACGACATTTCCATTGGGATAGACACGCACCCTACGGTCACGCCGCCGTCACCGGTCATGCCCGTGCCGCACGTGGGAAAGGTGTACGACCTCATGGCGGACCTTATGGCGGGGCTGGCGACGGCCGTGCCGCCATCGGCAGGAGGACTGGCAGGCGTGGCGGGAAGCATACTCAAGGGAATGGCACCGTCCGTCAAGGTCCACAACCAGTGGGTCGCGCAGGCAGGCATCGGAATCGTCCACCTGCCGGCATACGTCCTGCACCCCGCGCCGCTGGTCAGCGGCATGTCCGAGTCCGAAATGTGGATGGGAAGCTCGACGGTGCTGGCCGATGGTGCCCCCTGCTCGTCCCTGACACATCCCGCACTCTCGTGCAACATAGTGGGAATACCTACCGTCCCCCGCAAAGGCAAGCCCAAGAAGGTGAGCAAGGCGCTCCTGGCTCCTACCTCCATGCTGTCCACCATCACCTCGGTAGGAAAGCCGGTGCTTGTCGGAGGCCCGCCCACCATCGACATGTTCGCCATGGCCCTCAGGTTTGGTCTCAAGGGGCTGGGCAAGCTGTGGAAAAAGCTGGGAGACAAGTTCCAGAATCTGATCGACAGGCTAAGAAAGGAAGGAAAGAACAAACTGGCGGATATTCTCCAGCCCATCAAGTGCAGGACATTCGGCGAGCCGGTGGATGCCGCCACAGGCAGGGTGTACCATACCAATGTGGACTTCGAGCTTCCCGGTCCTATCCCCATCGTCTGGGAGCGTACCTATTACAGCGATGCCGCCGTGGACGGGCCGCTGGGATACAACTGGCATCACAGCTACAACCTGGGCATACGTCCTCTGGAGGAAGGGGCGTTCCTTTTCCGCCATGCCGACGGGCGTGAGTCCTTCCTGCCCGTGCTGGAGCCGGGCGGTTCCTATTTTGACCGCAAGGAACAGTTTCTCTGGACGCTCGACGCGCAGGGATACATGCTCACCGACATCCGGGGGCTTCAATACCGTTTCGGCGGGCCCGAGAACCGTTTCGGATACCGCATGGTGTCAGACATATCCACCAGGGACGGGTTCCGCATCCGTTTCGAGTACGCCTCCGCCGGACGTCTGTCGGGCATCATATCCTCCCGTGGCGAACACCTGAAAGTGGAAACCGACGGGCTGGGCCGTGTATGCTGTGTGTCCGTACGGCAGGACAACGAGGAGGTCAAACTGGTCCGCTACCGGTACGACGGACGGGGCGACATGGTGGAGACCACCGATGCGCTGGATGTCAGCAAGCATTTCGTCTATGCCGACGGACACCTGCTTGTGCAGCTCACCAATCAGGGAGGCATGTCCTTCCACTGGGAATATGAGGGCAGGGGCGAAAATGCCCGGTGCGTGCATACATGGGGCGACGGAGGTGTGATGGAATACTTCATCCGTTACGCCAAAGGATGCACCCGCATCCGCAACGGCGAGGATGCCGAAACCGAATACTACTACGGAGAGGACAGGCTCATCTACAAGATCGTGGATGCCAACGGCGGGATTACCCGCCAGCAGTACAACGTGTATCAGGAGTTGGAGGTCAAGGTCAATCCCGAGGGATATACCCGCAAGACGGTCTACAACGAGTTCGGGCAGCCCGTCCGCATCACGAACGAGAACGGCGAGGACACGTTCCTCAGTTACGACAAGAACCGCAACCTGACCTCGCTCCGCACACCGGAAGGCAGGGAGCTGTCGTGGGACTATGACGAGCTGGACCGTGTCGTCAGCCGAACCACGCTCAGCGGGGAAACGGTGGAATACGCCTACGACGGCGGAGTCCTGCGCACCATTACCGACGGACAAGGACGGGTTTACACGCTCACCTTCAACGACAGATACGACATCGAGCTGTTGCAGTTCCCCAACGGGCTGTTCCGCCGTTGGGAATACGACGGCAGGGGCAGGCTCGTGCAGGCGGTCGATGTGAAAGGCAACGCCACCCGCTACGCCTACGACCGTGCCGACAACCTCATCCGCCTTGAGGAGCCGGACGGCAACGTACACCGTTTCGAGTACGACGCCATGGGCAACATGGTCCATGCCGCCGACAACATCCGTGAAGTCAAATTTACTTACGGGGCTTTGGGCGTGCTGAAAAGCCGCGAGCAGGAGCGGCACCGCATCACCTTCGGCTACAACAGCGAGTTGCAGCTCCGCCGTATCGGGAACGAGGCGGGCGACAACTATTTCTTCGAGCTGGACGGGCTGGGACAGGTCATTGTGGAGACAGGTTTCGACGGCCTGCGCCGCGAGTACGAGCGTGACGGGGCCGGACGGGTCACAAGGGTGAACCGTCCCGGCGGCAAATGGACCGGATACCTCTACGACGGGCTAGACAACATCCTGAAGGAGGAACAGTACGACGGCGAGGTGTCCCTTTACACCTATGACAAGGACGGTCTGCTCGTCAAGGCACAAAATGCGGAGAACCTGCTGGAGTTCACCCGTGACAGGCGGACAGGACTGGTCACCGGGGAAAAACAGGGAGAATATACCGTCAGCCGCATGTATGACAGCGAGGGAAACTGCACCCGCATCACCAGCAGTCTGGGAGCGGACATCCGCCATACATACGACCGGGAGGGTAATTTGCAGACCATGCAGGCGGGCGAGGGCTGGCAGGCGTCATGGGTGCGTGACAACACGGGGCTGGAGGTGCAGCGCACCTTCTCCGGCGGTGTGACCGTCAGGACGGAGCGCGACCATTTCGGGCGCGAGGTGCGCAAGTCCGTCCGCGCGGGCGGCATAGAGCGCGGGGCGTACCGTTATGAGTGGGGTATTGCGGGTCGGTTGCTCGCCAAGGAGAACGAGCTGACCGGAACGCTCATGCGCTACGATTACGACCGTTTCGACTTCCTCATCCGTCAGGAAATGACAAACGGCTCCGAAACGGACGTGATTTACCGCATGCCGGATTTCGTGGGAAACCTCTTTGAGACGCCGGACAGAAAAGACCGCAAATACGGTGCGGGAGGAAGACTTTTGGAAGACCCATCATGCTTCTACCACTATGACGATGAGGGAAACCTCATTTTCCGTGAATACAAGGAGTTGCAAGACAACAGTGTGGCCCATAACCACAAGCGCATGGAAAAGGAACGCGGTATCCGCTGTATGGCTACGGGCATGGGATGGATCTACGAGTGGGCATCCAACGGAATGCTCAGGCGGGTCGTGCGCCCGGACGGTAGGACAGTGGACTTCTGCTACGATGCGTTAGGACGGCGCACCACCAAGCGGTATTTCGGCAAAATCACACGCTGGGTGTGGGACGGCAACGTGCCGCTGCACGAATGGAGCTATAAAGCCATCGGCTCACAGTCGGACGAAGAGGAAAACATTCCTCCAAAAGAACCAGCGGAAGATATTACTACATGGATATTCGAAGAAGAAGCATTGATTCCTACCGCCAAGATACAAGGTGATAAATCTTGCTCTATTGTGTCCGACTACTTGGGTACTCCCATCCAAATGTACGATGAACAAGGGAACAAGATTTGGGACTGTATGCTGGACATTTACGGAAAAGTGATTGATTTTACGGGAAAATCCCTTTATGATTGCCCGTTCAGGTTTCAGGGACAGTATGAAGATGCTGAAACAGGGTTATATTATAATAGATTCAGATACTATTCTGCCGAAATCGGATGTTATTTAACTCATGATCCAATTGGATTGGCTGGAGGAATCCTTATTTATGGTTATGTTTCTAACCCTAACTCCTATATTGATCCTTCTGGAGAAAGCAGTTATCGGTTAGGTAAAAATTTGGAGAAGAATGGTATGAATCATGGAGGTAAAGTAACTTTCGGACCCAATGGGAATAGAAGCACAGAATGGCAGGCGCATCACATTATCCCAGAAAAAGTTTGGAAAGAAAATAACAAATTCTTTAAGGAAATTGGTCTGAGAGGCCGTGACTCCGCATCCAATGGCGTTTTCTTACCCAATAGTAAAGAAGTTGCCTTAAAAAATAGCTTACAATATTTTCACTGCGGCTCTCACCCTGACTACAATTTAACTGTTGATGAAGAAATAAAAAAGATAGAAGCAATGTATGAATTTGAAAAAAATAATATAAAACCTGATGTAGCTAAAGCTAACGCTATAAACCGCATCCGAAATTTACAAAATGATTTTCGGCAAAAGATGTCCGCCTATTATACAGGAGAACCAGTTTCTATCAATAACTTTCATTAATATTAACGAAAAGATAATAGTACTTATGAATACAGAAGAGCTTTATATTTGGCGATATGGGATAGATAAACTTCCTAAAGGATTATTGGAGTATGGTAAATCTGATGTCTGTGATACCTACGATGAGAGTAAAAGGCAGAAGTTTCAAAATCACGGACGATGGATGTGGAAAGACAAGAATGGTTGGGAAGAAAATTTACCACCAGTCTTATACCTCGTATGCAACAAAAAACCGGGAATCTTGCAATTTGATTTTCTTGAAAAATACAGCATAAAACTTAAAATTGTATCGGAAGAGTTTTTGTCTTTACTTCAAGAAAATGGATTCATTGATAAATATGATATTGCAACTGTCAAGGTAGTAAACAAGAAAAACGAATCTCTAACGGATAAAAAATACTACGCTTTACGTATAAACCATTTTGACAATGATTCTTTCCATTACGGGAAAGGTATAACATTTCATCGAAATGATATAGAGAAAAAAATAGGAATTAGTTTTACAGTATATCCTGATATGAAACTGAAAGACAATTCAATCAAACAGAATTTCTTCGTTTTAGATAGCGTAGAATATGGAAATGGAATAATATTCCGAGAGAGAATTTTGGATAAGGTATTAAATCTGTATAAACCTGAAATTTACAAATTATCAGACTACTCCAAACTATATATAGATAAACGCTTTTATCCATATGGGAATGAATTTATGATTAAATAAAATCCCTTTAGAGATATTCTCAATACAGGTAACAGTCTGATTTTTAAGAAATCGTTATGGAACACACTATACTCCATAACGATTTCTTTTTAACGAATTCTAATCCAGCTTCCGACAGTTCAAATTATTACCATAACATTTCCTTTTCTCAATTTTATGGAATACATTTGCAATAGACCGTTTGGTCTATTTTAACCTATAAATAAACGAATATGAAACATTTGGCAGAGAAAATAAAAAGAATAATGACCGCATTCGACCGTAGCCACTACGACTATATGATGTTTAAAGAATACGGAATTCCTGATTTTTCCAAATTGTCACAAGAAGAACGCTATGCGTATGAAACGGAAGAACAAGAAAGAGAAGAGTCCTTGATTTACATGGCTGAAAAACTGCTTCCTTTGGTGCAGGCTTATATTGAGGCTAAACATCTTCCTAATTATTATAATGCTTTCTTGGCAGAAATTACACCGTTCTACGAGACAAAAAGAAAAATACTATCAGATACAGGAGATATGGATAGCGAGCTGATGCATGTTTACAGAAAATATCTGGATGCTTTCGATGATTTCAGTATTATAGATGCTCGCAAAGAATTTGACATTTTGGAAAACATTTTAAATAGTACAGCTACTCTGCTTAAAGACTTTGGAATACAGCCAACATCCGAGCCAGAGGTCTATAAACCCATGATACAAATCTGTAAGACAGCATTTCCTGACAATAAAGATTGTAGCCATTATAAATTTCAGCAAACAGCCAAATGTTATAATCCGGACATATTGATACCGTCATTGGAATGTGCAGTCGAATTCAAGTATGTGGATGATGAAAAAGAGCTCAACAGGACTATGGACGAGATTCTGGCAGATGTCGAAGGTTATAAAGGGAATCCTTCGTATTCTGTTTTCTATGCTGTCTTTTATGCGGCAAATTCCATTTGTTCACCCAAAAGATTCAACAGCATATGGGCAGAAAAGCATTTCCCTGAAAATTGGAAAGGTATTTATGTTCAGGGGAAATGAGACCCGCCATCTATCAGGTCATCTCATTCAGAAACACTATCTTTGCCGTAAGTCTATACAACAAATATATAAGTAGAATCAAGGTTAAAGATTTCGATCCGATAAAAGCGACAACATCTGCAACGGACGAAAGGATAGATATAAGTAAGGTGACTGCCTTTACCGGCAACCAGAGTAGCGGTAAAAGCACAGTCGCCAAGCTGGTTTCCACCTTTACATAAATGGAAAAGGTTCTGACACGGGGTAATTTTAAAGAGAAAGAATTTACCGTCTTCGTTATAGCTTGCTGGTTATGAGCATTAGGGTTCGTAATCCTCATATTTCCCTCTGAAAGTATATGGGGAAAGCAAGATGCCAATCTTTATAAATCAGCGTTTGTTTGCTTAATTGTAAAATAAGAAAGGTATAATCAAGCTGCCCAAGAACTCTTATCTAAAACGGATATGAGTTTGTGGACAGCCTACTATCCTTATTAAAAATAACACCGAGGCTGTACAAAACATTACCCCACATCACTCAACTCATGGTCCAAATCAAACCTCAGCACATAAAAAACACCATCCTCCACATATCCGAAGCACCTGTTCCTTTGGGTGATTCTGAATTTCTTTATTCCCTTTCTCCATTGCTCATCGGAAAAATAATGCCTGCTTCTCCTGTTCTTATTATATGTCTTATAATCCAAGCCTTTGTCCGTTACAATCGCGCTCCAGTTCAGTTCTTCAACCTTGCGGAATGAATCTATAAACTCGCTTCGGTTTTCATCGTCAATAAGTGAAAATCCATAGGTGTCATCAATAAGGCTGAAGTCAAGTTTGCCGCCGCTGAAGCGAATGGTAATATACTTTTCAAGAGACAGTTCTCCCCTTTCAAACAGGATAGAGTACAGTTGCTTCTCTTTCCAGATATTTCCTACCTCGGTTGTTTCTTCACCTTTGGTTACGACAATCGGATTCTTTTCATACGGAGACCTTATGAATGACAGAAGGCAAACAGAACGGGCAGCAGCCTCGGCAACGGAACTGCCGGACACTTCTTTTTCATCTACCCGATAATGCGCATCAGGGTCTTGCCTGGGGTCGTCATCCCAAAACGGATTGCAGATGGCACGTGCCAATATGCTCTTATACCGCTTGGCTTCATCAATGATACGGGCCTCCGGTGCTGTCAGCAAATCGTGAAGGGTCTTATCGGGAGTGGCTTGCGCCCCGTAAAAGTTTCCTTTTTTGAACAGATACATGATACCGAATGACTGAGCGTCCTGTAGCACCTTATGGAAAAGTGGAATTCCGTTCTTCCAGAAATCCTGACTGTCACTGAACTGGCCGTTTAATGACAATTCGTTGATGATGATACCTTCCATAGTTTATAGCTTCAAGATGGCGTCCAAATCAATGTCAAACTGTTCAAACATACCGGGAATATATGACTTGATTCCTCCTTGTGGGGTAAATTCCACAGGCTCGGCATGTGTCAGTCCGTTTTCGCCTTGCCTGAAATTATACACACCGGCATCGGCCAAAGTCAGTTTCTCCTGGCTGATCAGACGCCGGATGCCGTTAAACAGGTGGTCGCTATGGCTCTCTATGATGATTTGCACGCCGGCCTTCGCAATCTGTGCCATAAAGTCAATCAGGTCGGCCTGTGCTTTCGGATGCAGATGGATTTCCGGATTCTCCACAATCACCGTACCGCCTTTCGGAGTTGCGAAACAGGCAATGATTACTTCCGTAATAAAGCTCACCCCGGTGCCGACATGATAAGGGTAGAGCCGTTTGCCGCTGCGCGTCTCATATTTCACATAGTGATTGTTCCCTGATGTCTCCACCACCAGCCGATAGCCGGTCAGCTTTTCCAGTTGGCGGTTCACCTGCCCTTCCAGTGTTTGGGTGCCGGGAGTCAAAATCAAAGCGTCATCCAGTGTATCCAGACGGTGCTTGGCATAATAGTCTATCACATATTCCCCATTGCGTCCCAGCTTGTTTTCCGGATCGGAATTGACGGGTTGCATATATGCCCCGCCAGGACGTGTGGCCGGCAGGTATAACAGGCTTCCCAAAACTTTCAACAAATCCGGGGATGCTCCGGCCGCTTGTTCCACGAGAGTGGTTTGAAACGAATCATCCCCCGGAGTAAAACAAAGCGTAGTCTCTTCTCCGTCATTGCACGAGATACTGATTGTGTAGGACTTGGCGTTGGTTACAAAGTTCCTCACATCATTGAAATTCGATGCTTCCAACCAACGGTTCTTTAAGCCGTGTTTCCCTTCTTTCTCCGTCACGTTATCCGAAACGGTCAGCAGGGCTTGCAATACGGTAGATTTTCCCGACGAGTTCGGACCGGCGAGCAGATTCAGGGGTTTCAGCTCCAGCGAACAATCTGTCAGGCATTTATAATCCTTTATTGTCAAATTCTTTAGCATAAATTCAATTCATGAATAAATCGGTTAATGATTTCATAACGTTTCTTGGTCTGTACGCCACTGTCCACAGAGCGGGTAAGGGTATCCAGATAGGCAGCGTTGCTCATTAATTGTGTATAGACTTCCTGAATCTGATGATGGAAGCGTTCCCCCTCTCCGTTTAATTTAGACAGAAGATAACCGAAGCTCTCAAAAAAAGCCATGTTTATAGGTCTTTTTTTACCCGGAGACGAAGGTAGGCGGAAACCTCCTGATGGAAGCAGCCGTATGGCAAGTTCCATGGCACGCGTAAATCGGGCGTCCAGTTCTTCAAATAATCTGTATTCCGGAGACAGACGGTTAAGAAAACGCATCGTCTTTCCCAGAAAATCTTCCACATTGCTCCTGTATTCCAGCAGTCCGTTGGTGTCAGGATCTGTGGTAATATGCTCCTGCCACAGGTAAAAAGCCACAAACCGAAGTACCAGATACTTGTCTTTCATATGGTTGGCGGGAACGGAATGTTCCGTAGCCGCAACAAAAACTTCTTTTTCAGCCAGCCGGTTGATTAGCCTTGTTGCATTTCCCTGATAAAGCGCGTTACGCATTTCCTGATTGTTGAGACGTGTCCCTCCCCGGTTCACACGGTCAAACAAGTCAAAAGTAACCCGGTCGCTGGTAGGAGCCTTAATCACATGCAAGGTCAGCGAGCAGTCTTCTATCTTATTCTGCTCCAACGGAGACAGGTCATCAAATCGGCATCCGTTTTTATCTTTCAGAATTGTGAGCTTTCCCAGCGCAAACTCATTGTTGATAAAGCTGAACAAGGTGTTCAGACGCTGTTTGCCGTCCACAATGATATATACACCTTTTTCATCCTCTTTTACATAAATCAGCGGCAGGGGGATGCCCATCAGTATGGATTCTATCAGTTCGCTTTTCTGCTTGGGGTTCCACACCAGACCTCGCTGGAAGTCGGGAGCCAGGTTCAGCATCGGAGGAGTCTTCTCCCATTTCCGCTTCAGTTGGAATACCGAAGCCGAATCGCGGGCTATGTTCAGCACGGCATCCGGATATACGGCATCCGGCTCACGGCTTTGTTGATTAGAGGCTGTCCGCAAGGTATATTCTCCTTCAAAATCCATTTATAAATCCTTTCTTTTCTTAATTGTAATGCAAATATACGATGTTTTTCCGACACACTCTCCAAATTATTCATCTTTCATGTATTACGCTATGAATTTTGACAGAAAATAACAAGTAAACGCTCCCTTTTTTTTGATTTAAAATCATATATTTGCAAAAACAGACCAAATGGTTTGTTTTTTTGAGCTTTTATTATGTTGAATATATTAAACGCTAAAATCATGAATCATATAATAATAGACACTAATGTCATACACCTCGATTTCAAGTTAAATAAAGCAAGAATAGTAACGCTTTGCAACACATCAACCATTCTCGGACATGAGATTTTTATACCGGAAGTAGTTATCGACGAAATTGTAAAACAATACGACGAAAAAGCTGAAGAATATATTAATTCATTTAATAAGGCTCTCAAAAAACTGTCTGATCTTTCAACATCACCAATAACTCAAACACCTATAGATGCGAAAGGTTTTATATCCAATTATCGAAACGAACTTAATAATCGTATAAAACAACTTGGTATTGGTATAATTCCATACCCAAATACAGGACATAAAATAATGGTTGCACGAGAACTAGGAAAAAAGAAGCCTTTTAAGGATAGTACAAAAGGATACAGGGATGCATTGATTTGGGATAGTGTTATGGAGCATACACAAAAATATTCTTCTAATTGTGGAATTATTTTCCTTACGGCAAACTCCAAAGATTTTGCCGATAAAGACAAAAAAGACCTGCATACAGATTTAATCGCAGATTGCATCTCTAATGGTATACCGACTACTTCTATCAGACTGGTTACTGACATACAGAACTTTATCGACAATGAAATAATACTCAGATCCACTGAACTTAAAGAGAAATTTAATCAATTACAACAGGATGGAGGCCTTGGAGATATAGATTTTATACAACTTATACAAGATTACATTTCTAAAGATATGCTTGATAATCTTATATCTAGTAATGATTTCGACAGCTATCCTGGCTATGCCCCTGGATTATATGAAAATCCGGAAATTACATCTATAGAAAAAGTTTCATGCTCATTCAATACAATAAGAGAAATATCCAGCGACACGATACTTATACAATCTGAGGTATCTGTTCTAGTTGATTTAGATTGTTTTATATTCCGCGCAGATTTACCGTTGATTGATGATTCTAAATTCCCAACGATTATAGATTATGAATGGAATGATCATTATGTACTTGCAAGTGATTCTGCAACATTCAAATTTCAATTTAATATCTTAACAGATACTAACTTCAAAAATGTAAAAAGCATTGAGGATAATTTGCAGCAAGTAAAGTATTCAACAGGTTATACCTTTAATTAGTTTAACTAATATTAAATTAATTCTTTATTTATATTCTATTTTATTTTTTCGCCATTTACAAAAAGAAATCAATATGTCTTGAAAAGAAATCAAAAAAAATTACATACAAAAAAAGAAACTTATAACAATACCTAAAGTACAATTAGTAATGCTCCCACTTTCAAATTGGAAAGTAGCCAGAGTAATTAGATTTAGATTCAAACATCATTTATGTGATTGTGGAGGAACAATAGTATATACTCGTCCTTTTACGACAACATACAACAAGAATACCCTAGATATAATTGATTCTTGTATTCTTGAGGCGATAGAGAATCTCTATTCCAATGTGCAAGTTTATAGCGAAGACCTAATATGGAATACAAGTTACTCTAACATACAAACTATTTATGATGGAGGTAGACCTAAAACGAACCTTACCATCAGAATGACATCATCGTTTGACTCTGCCTTACTTCCTCAATTTGTAGGACATACTGTATATGCTTATGATGTCAATTTGCATATCTTCCTCAATTATATTGGTGATGCTGCAAATATTCCCCCAGAGATCTTTATAACTCAGGGATTCCCTCATAATGAAGATTCATTTTTCCAATCCAACATTCAACAAATCCAAACTTTATAAATACTATGGCTAAAAAAGCATTCTATAAACACTTGTAGAGTGCTTTTTTTAAATATACATAAACATAATAACAGAAGTCTCTGATATAGTTTATCCCAATATATAAACAACAAAATAGGAGTATTGAAGTCTATGATTATTTTCAGATACAAACTATATATTTCGAATAACAAGTTAACCTTGCAATGATTTTTATCAAGATTTGGAACTCATATCCAGAATCCAACCCTTACATTTGTACCATTAATAATATGTTCAACTTAATTACATAACAAATTATGAATGATAGCAGAAAAATTGAGTTACTGAACGAACTGGCTTCCAAATTAACACCGCAAAATGTTGATTACACACCACATAACGGCAATTACTGTGTAACGTTAGTGGCAGTACAGCCTGTTGACTTTTTCAGTAAAGAAGAACGTAATTTCAAAATTCAAGGCCGTTTGGACGAAGGCAAGACAATTTCAGCTGATTTAATTGTGGAAGGTGAAAAGCTCTTTAGCATAAATCATCTTCCTTACGTGGCACACGAAGGCGACAGAACCCCTATATACAAGATTGTCCGTGATTCCATTTTCTGCGCTTACGGAGCCTTGCAGCTTCCCAGCTTGCACCGTTCTATGAGGAAAATCGCTTGGCAGGATTATCCATTTATGAAAAAGGAGCATGAGGAACAAGCCAAAGCGGAAATCCGGTTTATGAAAAAACTGACAGCTATAAACAACAATTCCCAATCTTGTACCGGGGCACGGACTGCACTGATACATCATACATCCTCACGTTTAAGAGATTGTCTAATATACTACAAGGAATACGAAAACCAGACATATGAAAAAATACAGGATTCCATGAAAGTATTGCAGCCATTCATCCCTTCTAAGGAAGACAATGAAAATGCTGTTCCAGACATGTTTGTTTGGGAATATTATCCGGATTATCCACGTGAAACCTTCCATAATCAGGTAGTCATGCTTAACGCCAAAAGTAAAAACAAGAAGCAGTTTTGGTGGGATTATCTGAAATTCAATATCTTTTTGGGCGATCCGGAATATCGTTTTGGATACTATATGCTGATGAACAGATGGCAAATTCCTGTAATTCAAAGATGGATTGCTGAATACCATGAAAAAGGTCTGTTCGAATCTCAACGTGCAAAAGATTATCTTCTTTTTTATCTGAAAGCAGGCGAAAAGACTCCAATCCGCATCCTGAACTCTCAAGGCACACAGGTCAAGATAAAAATGACTCCAAGATGATTCGATAACATATTGTTCCTCACTGGGAAAAACAATAATGTATTTTATCCATATATCTCAATTGACAAGATGCATTATTGGCTTTTCCCTTTGTTTTTATATGGAATATTTATATTTTTGCAATAAAAAAAACCGTCTGGTCGGTTTTTTATTGCAAATAAAAGGATTTATGCAGAAAATGGAATACAAAAAGACATAGAGGAACATCTCAATTTGAAATTCCACTTTCTGTTTGGGTCCCTCTATGCCAAACAAACCGACTAATCGGCTTATTTAAAACAAATATAGCGAAAAAGAATTTGAAACAATAAATTAAGGACAAAAAAGATGGTGCGGTAAAATGTCACCAAAAGTTTATTGATTGATAAAAACCTTTTATTCATTTAGTTCCTACAAAGTTACACGTATAATAACATTAAAATCAAAGTGTACTTTCATTTAAAAAGATTACTTTTGTAAAATACAAAAAAGAACATCATGAAAGGAACAAAAGGTTCAGAAACAAAAGCTTTAATAAGGGAGGCCGCATTTAAACAGTTTCTGACAAATGATTACAGCATGGTCCCCCTCAAGGATATAGAAAGTAGTCTCAATTTGTCAAGAGGATGTATGTCATATCATTATCCGACAAAGCAAGAACTATTTATTGATGTTATTGATACCTACATTTTAGATGTACAAAGGATAAAGCATGCATCAGATAATCTATCTGATTTATCGTTATTCGAATATTTCAATCAATATGTTGATAATATCATGAATGCGATGGAACGGCTTTCGCTATTTGTTATTCCTGAGACAAACATTAACGGTACACGTGCGTATATGACTCTAATTCTGCAAGCAGAAAAACATTATCCTGGGTTTCATCAAAAATTGAGTGAAATAGAAAAACATGAAATGATGCAGTTAAGAGAAGTTGTTATTAAAGCAAAAGAAAAGGGTGAAATACGTAGTTCTTGCAATACTGAATTGCTTGTCCAGCAGGTCAGATTGATTTTTTTGGGTAAATCATATCAAGATGCATTAAAAAATGGCTTAGATGTGAATGCCCTAAGAGAGCAATTTTATTTTATATATTTTCTAATCAAAAACAAGTAAAAATGAAAAATGATGTTTTTATTACGGGAACATCTAGTTATTTCCCTAATAACCCTGTCTCTAATGAAGATATGGAAGATTTCTTAGGATTGATTGCTGGAAAACATTCAAGAGTCAAGCCTATTATTCTAAAACAAAATGGTATTAAACAACGTTATTATGCACTTACAAAAAGTCAGGAAATAACGCATTCAAATGCAGAAATGGCAGTTCTTTCAATACGACAGTTATTACAAATTGCTTCCATTTCTGAATCAGATATTGAACTATTGACATGCGCAACATCAAGTCCAGACCAAATGCTTCCATCTCATGCCTCAATGGTTCATGGATTACTTAAAAACAAGCCAATGGAAATATTCTCTGCTTCAGGTATTTGTTTATCATGTATCCAAGCTTTCAAAACTGCTTTTTGGAGTATCTTGTCAGGAGAGAAAAAAAATGCAGTATGTAGTACATCAGAATTAACTTCTGCAACTCTACTTTCAAAGAATTATGATATTGAATACGAAAAATGTGCAGATTTGGGAACACAACCTTATATGGCACTCGAAAAAGATTTTCTTCGTTTCATGTTAAGTGATGGTGCCAGTGCTGTATTACTCCAAAATAATCCGGGAAAAGGGAAAGCCTTAAAAATAGAGTGGGTTGAGATGACTTCATTTGCAAATGAACTACCCACATGTATGTTCATGGGAGCAGAAAGTAACGATAACGGAGAACTGAAAAGCTGGAAATCATTCAATAATCAAGAAAGGATAGACCGTTCATTATTTGTAGTAAAACAAAATGTAAAATCATTAGGTAACTATGCAATCCCATATTGGGCAAAACATATCAAGTATTGCTTTGAAAAACACAACATATCACCAGATGAAATATCTTATGTATTACCTCATGTTTCTTCCATGTTTTTTTATGATAAAATAATAAACGAACTGAAACAGGTGGGAATAGGTATTGATGAAAGCAAATGGTATACAAATTTATCAAAAGTTGGCAATATCGCTTCTGCCGCTATTTTTGCAATTTTAGATGAGTTCTGGAATACACACGAACTTAAATCTGGCGAAAAAATACTGCTGATTGTTCCGGAAAGCGGACGTTTTTCTTATGGAACAGTACTATTAAGTGTGGTTTAAGTTTGGAAATAAACAATAAATCACTTATTTTTGCACAGATAAAAAAGACATAGTATAGTATCATATATCATCTTTCAAACGAAAAGTGGAAAATTTCAAAGAGATAAGATGGGATATGACAGCTTGCGCTATATTCATATATAGCACAGGTGCGTCAGCTTCATCTCTAAGGTATTCCACTACCGCGTTTGGGTTGTTGATTGCATCTGTGCTATTATTTTATATAACGTAGCTATGAGATGGACCCTAATTTAAGACAACGAATAATTAATGAAGCGTACAAGCTATTCATTTCTAAAGGAATAAAGCACACCTCATTTTGTGATATAGCCGTAGCTGTAAACAAGTCTAAAGGAGCGGTCATGCATTATTTTCCATCAAAAAATCAATTAGTCAACACGGTTATAGAAAATTGTTTCTTTCCTTCATCTGCCCTATCTCCAGAAATGGAACTTTTGGCAGATAAAGAATGGAGTGAGTTTATCCAGAATTACAAGAACCCTATTGAACGGGCAATCCATTATTTCCCAGACAAACAGGATAAAATCGGATTACTGCATTATATGCAATTCATATCCTCAGCAAATGAATATATGAGTGAATTTCCACAAAAGTATCAAGAACTCCTTGCTGAAGAACAACGTTTCCTTTTTAATGTCATAAGTAAAACAATCACCAAGCATAATCTGATTGTTAATGATATACAAACATTCAGCCGACAATCATTTGAAATGTCAATCGGCAATACCTTTCTGAAATTGATTTATTCCAAATAAAGACTTACACTCCTGGTAAAAATAGAAATTCAATTTGATTAATCAAATATAGTCTATCCCTTACATCAAAGGTAAATCCCAATCCTGATTTGCCAGCCGCATTTATTCCTTTTTTCAGGAGAATTTTCTTTATGGCTGATGCCATGAAAATTCACCTGAAAAAGAATGCGGCGGCAAACGGATTGGCATTAAATGAAAGATTACAGGGATTAACTGCGACCGACGTGACGCATAGCCGTAAATCAAAGGCGGCTATCCTTATATTCTATATATGGCCGCATAAATACTATGAAAATCCACCTTACTCAATAATAAAAACATAGCCTGCTTATCAACTCCCGATATAAGACAGGGATTTCAGCTCCCTCCGATCTGCATAGTCCGGTGGCTTCGCTATGCTTTTACACCTACCCTTCCTACCTCTTTTCATTCTTTTTTCCTGCTGTTTCTACATTCTTTCCTATCTCTGGTATGACATCTGATGACATCTAATGACTTATGATGCCATCTATTTATAAATCAATCATTTATTCAATTTATCACTTTACATTTGGACTGTGAAACAAATCAAGTAGTCACTCAAAACATAAGATTATGGCACAAGAAAACAGTCCTGACAAGGAAAAAAGGCAAGGCCGGACAAAGAAACCGGAAAAGCCTTATGTGGAACAAATTGACGAACTTCTGCTGGTACATAACAAGAATGACCCAAAGGAGGGTTTGGGAGTAATCAGCAAGATGGACGAGAAAGGCAATTATCAGATGGTTACACCGGAAGAGAAGAACGAGAACTCATTCCTTAAATTCGATAAGAATTCAAGTATCCTTGAAAACTTCATCAAGAATTTTTGGAGCCAGCTGAAGGAACCTACGCATTTCAGGCTTATCCGCATGACCTTCAACGATTACAAGCAGAACAAACAGGCTCTCAAGGACCTGGCCGAAGGCAAGAAAACAGACGCGGTAAAGGAGTTTCTGAAACGCTATGAAATCGTACCGAAAGTAAACAATCAGAAAAACAGTCAAACAAAAGAGGAGGAAACAACAATGGCAAAGAAGCAGGAACAGACAGCGCAGGCACAGCCTGAACAGGTATCACAGGTGGAAGCTGCCGCACAGGGACGTGAACAGCAGGAACCGCAACGTCAGCAGACACCCACGTATCGCTACAACGAGAACATGATCAACTGGGAAGAACTGGGCAAATTCGGCGTTTCCAAGGAAATGCTGGAGCAGTCCGGACAGCTTGACAGCATGCTGAAAGGATACAAGACCAACAGGACCATGCCGCTGACACTCAATATTCCGGGAGTATTGACAGCCAAGCTGGATGCACGCCTTTCGTTCATATCCAACGGCGGGCAGGTCATGCTGGGCATACACGGCATCAGAAAAGAACCGGAACTGGACCGTCCTTATTTCGGACATATCTTCACGGAAGAGGACAAGAAGAACCTGCGTGAAAGTGGAAACATGGGACGCGTGGCTGACCTTAACCTGCGTGGCAACACAACTGAGCCGTGTCTGATTTCCATCGACAAGAATACCAACGAACTGGTAGCCGTACGACAGGAGCATGTCTATATCCCGAATGAAATCAAAGGTGTGACTCTGACTCCGGACGAAATCCAGAAACTGAAAAACGGAGAACAGATATTCGTGGATGGCATGAAATCCAATCAAGGCAAGGAATTCAATGCCAATCTGCAATATAATGCGGAAAGAAGAGGCATCGAATTTATTTTCCCGAAAGACCAGGCCTTCAATCAGCAGACGCTCGGCGGTGTACCACTTTCCCCCATGCAGCTCAAAGCGCTGAACGAAGGCCACACCATCCTTGTAGAGGATATGAAGCGAAAGAACGGCGAACTGTTTTCTTCTTTCGTTACCATGGATAAGGTTACAGGCGGGCTCCAATATACGCGCCACAATCCGGAAACGGGAGAAATCTACATACCGAAGGAAATCTGTTCGGTACAGCTCACACCGGAAGATAAAGAAGCTTTACGCAAAGGGCAGCCCATCTATCTTGAGAACATGATCAACCGTAAAGGTGAGGAATTCTCGTCTTTTGTCAAGCTGGACCTGGCAAGTGGAAGACCACAGTATTCCAGAACTCCGGACGGTTTCAACGAACGACAGGCACCTACCATCCCGGCTGAGGTTTACGGACACCTGCTTTCGGCACAGGAAAGAGCAAATCTTCAGGACGGAAAGGCTATTCTCGTAACGGGTATGAAAGGCCCCAACGGCAAACCGTTCGATTCCTATCTGAAAGTAAACGCAAACACCGGACAGCTGCAATATTTCCAGGAAAATCCGGATGTACGCTGCAATACCTCACAGCGTGCTTCACAGACTGACAATGCCCAGCAACAGGAGCAGAAAAAAGGTGCAAAACAGGCTGTCTGAGTAGAACAAGATTCAAATCAATCAAATCATCAATTACTAAAAAAGGAAAGAACATGAACAAGACCAATCATCATATCTACAAGGCTGAACAAATCGACTGGGAAAAATTGGAATCGGTAGGTATCAGCAGATCGCAAATTGAAAAGGACGGAAACCTGGACCTGCTCCTTCAGGGAGAGGAAACCAATGTCATGTCCATTAAAATCAAGACTCCTGTATTTTCACTGACCATGGACGCCACACTCAGTCTGATTGAAGACGAGAATGGAAATCCGGTCATCAGCATAAACGGTATCAACCCTTCAGGTGAATAAATAAGAATCCATAATGTATCATCTCTCTTTCCATACGGACTTACCGTATGGAAAGATATAAAAACAGAATTTATCATGATTGCCATATTAACAGACAAACCAAGTGTAGGAAAAGAAATCGGAAGAATCATCGGTGCAACCAGAGTAAGAAACGGATATGTGGAAGGAAACGGCTACATGGTTACGTGGACTTTCGGGAACATGCTGTCACTGGCCATGCCGAAGGACTACGGAACTCAAAAATTGGAACGGAATGACTTTCCTTTCATCCCGTCCGAATTTGAATTGATGGTACGTCATACACGCACCGAGAACGGATGGATACCGGACATTGATGCCGTGCTCCAGCTTAAAGTAATCGAGAGAGTGTTTCAGGCATGCGATACCATCATTGCGGCTACCGATGCCAGCCGTGACGGGGAAATGACATTCCGCTATGTCTATCAATACCTGAACTGTACACAGCCTTGCTTCCGTCTGTGGATTTCCTCTCTTACCGACGAGTCTGTGCGTAAAGGCATGGAAAACCTGAAGCCGGACAGTTGCTACGACAGCCTGTTCCTTGCTGCCGACAGCCGCAACAAGGCGGACTGGATTCTCGGAATCAACGCCAGCTATGCCATGTGCAAGGCGACGGGATTCGGCAACAATTCCCTCGGACGGGTACAGACACCGGTACTGGCTGCCATCAGCAGACGCTACCGTGAAAGGGAGAACCATATTTCATCGGACAGCTGGCCCATCTACATCAGCCTGCAAAAGGACGGCATCCTCTTCAAGATGCGCCGCACACAGGATCTTCCCGACAAAGAATCCGCTACAATGTTTTTCCAGGACTGCAAGCTGTCACATCAGGCACAGATTACAGGTATCAGCCACAGCGTTAAGGAAATACTTCCACCGGATCTGCTTGACCTGACACAACTTCAGAAGGAAGCGAACATCCGCTATGGTTATACCGCATCAGAGGTGTATGACATCGCACAGTCCCTTTATGAAAAGAAACTGATTTCCTACCCAAGGACTTCCAGCCGTTATCTGACGGAGGATGTGTTTGACTCGCTTTCACCAATCATGGCGCGTCTGCTATCATGGGAGCTGTTCCCTGCCGCTAAAGGAACTGGAGGTATTAACATATCCAGTTTGTCCCGCCACGTAATAAACGCAGATAAAGCCAATGTACATCATGCCATCATCATTACAGGTATCCGTCCAGGAAATCTGTCCGAAAAGGAAATGCAGGTTTACAGACTTGTAGCCGGAAGGATGCTTGAAACATTCATGGCTCCATACCGCATAGAAACGACAAATGTTGAAGCGGTTTGTGCGGCACAGCATTTCAAGGCCGAACAAACAAGAATCATTGAAGCCGGCTGGCATGATGTGTTTATGCGTTCCGACATGGTTCCAAAATCAGGATATTCTGTCAATGAACTCCCCGAAGTGGAAAAAAGTGATACTCTGAATGTATGCGGATGCAACATGGTACACAAGAAACAGCTACCGGTAAATCCGTTCACGGATGCAGAACTGGTGGAATACATGGAACAGAACGGACTGGGTACAGTATCCTCACGTACCAATATCATCCGTACACTGGTTAACCGTAAGTATATCCGTTATTCAGGGAAATATATCGTTCCGACCCCGAAAGGTATGTTCACCTACGAAACCATCCGTGGAAAGAAAATTGCGGATACTTCACTTACAGCAGACTGGGAAAAACAGCTGGCCGGACTTGAAAGCGGAATGATAACCGGGCAGGAATTTCTTAATAGGATCAGGACTCTCGCCAAGGAAATGACCGATGACATTTTCAACACCTATTCCACAAAAGAAGAATAACATCCATATCAATATAACCACAAGAATGCAGGCCGGAAGGTCTGCATTTTTTGTGTCCGTACAGAAAAGAATCTGTTTTTCCGCTTTTAAGCGGCAAAGGTCTTGGATTGCCTGCCTTTTGTCGCAAGGCTGCCCTGAAGGGCTTGGCTGGACAGGAAAAAATCATCCTCGCTACGCTCCGGTATTTTTTCCTGCCAGGCCTTGCGCAAAAAGGCAATCCAAGAGGCCGGAGGCCTATAAAATCGGGAAAACACATCCCGATGGGATTATTCATTCATAAAATTAAGGATTATGGAACTACAGATTATCGAAAGTATCAGCAAGCATGCGGTAACCCTGGTACTGGTTATCGGAATACTTATGCTGACAGACAAAGGTATCATGCCTACAGGTATGATTGCAATGCTCCTGCTCACCGGAGGAATCATAGGATTTCTTTTCAGAGCTCTTCTACTGATTGTCAGGATAGCATTTATCTTTTTCATTGTCGGACTCCTGTTTTTCTAACCAATAAAACCAACATATATGAAAACAAGTACATGTATATCTTCTGCTCCTGTCATGCCGGTTGTATGGCCACAGAACGAACATATCAGACAGGTCAAAAGACGCCTGCCCAATACAGTTGATGAACCTAAAAACATCGGCTACTATCTGGAATCTCTGCGTGATATTGCAAGCAAACCGGACAGGGAGGATGTCCTGAAAGAATTCTTCAAGGAAACTTATGTATAACCATAAAATTTTTCAATTATGTTTTTTCAATCAATTTATCAGATGATTACAGCAGGAACGGATTTGAATATCAATATCCGTAAAGTGGACAACAGCCTGAGTGTGGCAGTCATGCCAAGGCGGAACAGTCTGAAAGAGGATACGCGGCAGAACATGGTGCCGCTGGTAGTGAACGGAACACCGACAGAACTGGATATGGGTTTCCTGCAGACCATACTCCAACCGATACAGAAGGTACAGGGACTGCTTGCCAATGCGGAAAATTTCGAGAAACAGGCAGAAAAGGCTACATCACAGGCCAAATCATCCAAGGCTCCAACAGTACCAGCCGAATCAAAGGAAGCCAAGGAAAAACGGGAAAAGATGGAAAAGCTCCTCAAAAAGGCTGATGATGCAACTGCCGCAAAAAGGTTCTCCGAAGCAATGACATGGCTGAAACAGGCACGGGTTCTGGCTTCTGCCGAAAAACAGAAGGAGATTGATGCCAGGATGCAGGAAGTACAGAAACAGGCCAGCGAAGGAAGTCTGTTCGGTATGGCAGAGGAACCGGCGCCGGTAATTCCCCAACCACAAGGCAGCATGAACGGTCAGCCACAGTCCGGTATACAAACAAGCATATTCCCGGAGCAGCAGACCCATACTATGAATCCTGAACCTGTCATACAGCCTGCTCCACAACAGATTCCACAGGAAATGCCTCAACCGGTATATGGAACGAACGGAGCATATATCCAACCTGCTCCAAACCGCCCCGTAATGCAAGGAACAGGTATGCCGCAAGGAGCTACAATGCAGCCCTATCCGCAGCAGCAGGCTTACCAGCCTGAGACAGCTCCTTATCCACAACAACAGGTACGGCAGCCGACAAACGGCCATATACCGAACGGAACAGTACAGGAACAGAACGGAAACGGACGGGAATACCAGACTGCGCCGGCTACACATGAGACATTCTGCTTCGATCCGGAAGACGAGAATGACAGGGAACTTCTAAAAGAGGACCCGTATGCGGAATATCCGGATTTTCCGGCTGAATACCGTATGAAGGACGAGGCACAGGTAGAAATGGTATACTGCTGATATATAAAAATAAATGATTTGTAAAACCAATAAACAATAAACAATATGGCACTGGAAATTAAAGGAATGAAAAGAGTATTCAAGATGAAGAAGAACAGTCAGGAAATCGTACTGGACGATCCGAACGTAAACATGTCTCCGGCTGAAGTGATGGACTTCTATTCAATGAACTATCCGGAACTGACCACCGCGACCGTACACGGACCGGAAATCGAAGACGACCGGGCGGTATATGAATTCAAGACAACCATCGGAGTAAAAGGGTAAGGACATGAAAAAAGGACAACGTAAAAATAAAAAACCATGTACACAACTTACGGAACGGGCTTTGGAAAATTTAGCCAGACTTATCATATCGGAACTCGAAAATACGGACATAAGCCGGGGCATCAGGAGGAGAAAGAAAAGAAAACTCCCTCCAGCAGAAAGCCTCATGGTTTTCTGAACACGAGAATACCTTCCATCGCTCCCGACCTGTATGTGGAGAATGACAGGGATGTAACGGTAAATGTCACCACCAAAGAGAATCTTGATTTCCTGTACCGTTCAGCCATGAAGTATGCGCAGCTCCTGGATGTGGAGCTGCCATACCATCCTACAGGCAGGACTTCCATAAGAGAAAAAATATGCCTGCTATATAATGCGCTGGATTCCATAGTATCTCATCATGTAAATCTAGAACTTGTCGGTGACAGGCTCCAGTTCTGTATCTATCACTTCCATGAATGGCCTGATTACACCCTGTTCCTGATACCGATAGATTTTACAGAAAGACTGAAAGGTGAAATCAAAAGGATCACACTGGAGTTCATCAGAAGGTTCATCAAGTATCACAGGATGATGAATATAACCGATACCCCTTATTTTGAAATGTCGGAAGTCTGTATCGATTATGTGGACTTTGAACAGCTCGATGAGAAAGAGAAAAAGGATTTGTACAGAAAGGAAAAGCTTTTCAGGTCATATGAGAAAGGGAGAATCCACAGGAAGCTGTGCCGGATGTACTCCAGAGCTTTCTGTAGGAATCTGGAAGAACATATCCGCAACTGTACTCCTTCCAGCGATAAGGAAAGAAGACTTTTGGAACTGATTACCGAAGGGCTGTCCCTGATTGCAAAGGACAGCCCTTATATCTTGAATTATGACTATGATTATGCAAGCGAAAAGGAAAGGGATTTCGAGCCGCCACCACTCGAATATCAGATTCTGCTTACATATTCCATTACGGATACGGTTACCAAAGACATGGAAAGCTGTTTCAGTACTGACTGTCAGGAAACATATAACCAGACTCCCGTATCATTTACCTTCATCACACCGGAAACTGAAAAACTGTTCAGGCCAGAGAATTATCCGGAACGGTTCTCAAAATGGTTTGAGAAATTTGTAGAACATGTTACCTATAATTTATAAACATCATGAATGAACTGACCCAAAATATTCAAAAAATGATGGTGCCGAAGGCGGCTATCATAGCCTACAAGTATGAAGACAGAAGAAATTCTGACACCAGGTACTTCATAGAATTGCGTCCCATCGGAAAAAGCGGACAGATGGGGGCAGGTATCCCCGTCACATACGAATTCATGAATACCCTGCTGGAATCCTACACGGAAGAAATGAGCGGGATACCGGCAGGAAGAGTCCCCGATAACATGCTGGCCTGCAATCCGAGAAAAGGACAGGAAGAATATATCTGGTACAATCCGCCCGGAAAGAGACAGATGTTCTTTCACAAGGATCTCAATATACAGGACGGCATATTCAATCTGCCGGGAATTGTTTATCATGTAAAAAACGGAAGCATGGACGTATTCGCCTTCAAGGGAAAACGTCCAATGGAGACGACTCCACTGTTCCGTGCCCCGTTCTTCAACGTGACTGGGTCAAGTGTCTGCCTTGGCAGCAGTTCTCTGGAAAAGCCACAGAACCCGACTTTCCTTTCCCTGCTGGAATACTGGGAAAAACGGTTCTGGCTGACTGAATTCTCCCATCTTGGAGGAAATGTCAATCCTACCGTTTCAAATCTTGTCATCGTCACCGAGAACATAAGAAACAATCCGTTCGACATGAACGAACTCAAGCCCATGAATAAAAAACTTAAAGACATACTTCCATGAAAAAAATACATTTTACCGACCGCTACCTGCTCAATCCGCGTCATCCAGTAACGGTATTCGTCATCGGAGCCGGAGGTACCGGCTCACAAGTGATAACCAATCTGGCACGCATGAGCATGGCACTTCAGGCATTAGGTCATCCGGGACTGCATGTCACCGTATTCGATCCCGACACAGTAAGCCAGGCCAATATAGGACGCCAGCTTTTCAGTGAAACAGAACTGGGACTGAACAAAGCCGTATCACTAGTCACACGCATCAACCGTTTCTTCGGATACGCATGGACTGCCGAAGCGCAATGTTTTCCTACCAGGAATTTTTCTGAAGACAGCACAGCAAATATCATCATAACCTGTACGGACAATATACGTTCACGTCTTACGCTTTGGAAGTTCCTGAAGAAAGTCCGCAAAGAAAACTTCAGTGACCATTCGGCTCCCATATACTGGATGGATTTCGGGAACAGCCAGACAAAAGGACAGGTCATCATCGGAACAGTACGTGAGAAAGTTCTCCAACCTTCTTCACAGGAATATATTCCCATGCCTAAAATGAATGTCATCACCGAGGAAGTGGACTATGCAAAAATCAAGGAAAAAGAATCAGGACCAAGCTGTTCTCTGGCGGAAGCCCTGGAAAAACAGGATTTGTTCATTAACTCTACATTGGCATATATCGGATGTGACATATTATGGAGAATGTTCAAGGAAGGAAAAACACTATATCGCGGTGCCTATGTCAATCTGGAGACATTGAAAGTGACCTCAATCCCGGTATAATGCATAAGTGACCGTATCATCTTTCCTTCAGGATACGGTCACTTAGTCTATTTGCTACTTATTATTTACTACGTTCTTACCACGCTGGAGCAGGAAACTCTGTATCTCTGAGGCGAGATAGAATGATTTCCCGTTCTTTTCCACCGAGTAATATTTAATCTTGCCCTCTTGCCTATAACGTGCCAAGGTTCTTTGTGACACACCAAGGAGTTCTGCCAGATCCACATTATCAAGCAGTCTGTCTCCATTCATACATTCTTTCAGACGGTTCATCTGGTCCAATTTCTTTTCAATGCGGGCAAATCCCTCTACCATGGTTCCTATAAGTCTTTCGAGTATCTCATTATCTATATATGACATAATTCCAATGTTATTAAGTGAATAAATCGATACTCCCGTTGTGCGCACTCAAGAGTATGTACTTATAATAGTGAAAATAGTATGCCTGAAAATAGAATCTTATTCAACAGCACCATCTTTTGCCTGAATTTCAGCCATATAGATACTTTTTACATATTATGAGAGTGTAAACCAAAAGTGTAAACCATGCAATACGAAAATGAAAACCTGTTTACACTATAGCGTTTGCGACATTTGATGATACCTGACGACATCTGGTGACAACATTTTGTATCATAGACATATAAGAAATACATTTGTACAAACTCAAAATTCTTTTGGATATGGAAATCATTGGAATTGAAACAGCTACATATGAAAGGACATTAAAGGAAATTGAAAACTTCCTTGATACCATTGATAAATTGATAACAGCTTCTTCACAGAAAACAATAGGGGAATGGTTGGATAACCAAGAAGTTTGCCTGATTCTCAAAATTTCTCCCAGAACATTACAGAATCTTAGAGATACAGACCAAATCTCTTATTCTCAAATTGGGAAAAAGATTTATTATAAAAAAGAAGATATTCAGAAGTTCATTGAAAAACACAACAGAAAATTATGAGCAAAGTAATTACCCAAGATAATGAGCAAGTCATTCAGATATACAATAGGTTAAAAGATACACTAACAAGACTCGAAGATATTCTGAAGAACAACAACCAAACACTTAATGGGCATAGATATATGAATGATGCTGAACTGGCAAATTACCTTAAAGTATCAAGACGCACTTTACAAGAATATAGAAATAATGGAATCTTATCCTATTATCAGATTGGAGGTAAAATTTTATATCGGGAATCTGATATAGAAGAACTTCTTGAGGAAAACAGACAGGAAGCATTCCGTTAAACATTTCTTGGAATTTTCGTTGATTTTCAAAGCAAAAATCCGTATCTTTGCAGTACTGACAAAGAGTTGTATATCAGTGCAGAACAAAGAAGTTCAATCGAGGTGAAATAGGTGGACTAAATGATAAACAGCAAGATAAGTAACTGATTATTAGCGATAAAAAATATAAGGTTCCGCCCCCAGGCGGATCACTCAGAAAAAGGCGATTATCTTGAAAAAGGTAATCGCTTTTTTCATATTTGCACAAATGGTACCTGATGAGGTGCCTGTTTTATGTAGACCATCCTAATGGGAATCAGGGGTCAACGTAAAAACCTGAGGGCTTCATTGTTTAGGGGTCAACGTAAAAACCTG
>OGHA01000095.1_pt1 | contig 65313 bp, 72 predicted proteins | sample 1571361 | NCBI WGS metagenome assembly OGHA01 (sample SAMEA2581970, study PRJEB24529) | metagenome | biome: Human gut stool | place: China | collected 2011 | reverse complement strand
TAGGTTGGATGTTTTTCTGCTCTTTACTTTTTAGAATATTATCTCGAACTCGCGTTAACTGGAAGATGGCTTTCTTTCGCACATACATTTTGTCAATATATCCGACAGAATCACCATTTTCATCGCTATAGAATGACATGCCGGCACCCATCATTCCAGTAACAAAGTCGGGAGATGTAAGGAAAGGAGATATGATACCGCCAAGAAGTTTCATCAAAAACTCCGTACGGTCAGGTGCATCCTTACGAAGATGTGTCTTCAACGATTTTAATGCACTGAATATATTCTTATCAGACGGTGTTTTTTCATCGAACGACCGGATTACATCATATACATATTGTTCAGCCTGTCTGGCTACCTCATACCGTAGCGAGTTCAGCGAGTTATCTACCGAGGATTTCCACCCCGACCCTACTTCATCCGAGCAGGTAATCGTAGCCTGGCACAAGTCGTTCAACTTGCGCTGCACCTTTGTAATACGTGTATCCTTGTATCCTCCGGTAGAACCGAAATACTGTTCTGACAGCAGACGCACGTTCCATCCGATGCGGAGCGGTGTATTATTCTTTTCTATGTAGTTCCGGTCAGTGGTTCCGGTATATTTGTTCGGGTCAAAGCTGTAGGTATTCAGAAAATCATCCACTGCCTGCTTGTATGCCTGTTCTGCTTCGGTGACGTATTCCTGCGGCATGGCGAAGTTCCACGGTATATACGTGTCACCTGGATTCGGTATAATCACACCTCCGGGAACCTGGGCCGTATCGTCCGGATACACGTTGATGATTTCCCATTCCCTCGTGCCTTCGTGCCATGCGGCCTGAAAGGAACCGTCCGTTCCACGCCCTGCCAGTTCGCCCGTCTGGAACCGGAGCATGTAGTCCATGTCCGGAATCTCGTAGTCTTTCGGGTTCCAGTCCATGCCGTTGTCCTTGAAGTAATATACGGTGTACTTCCGTCCTTCCTCACTCGTTTTCTCTTCCGTACGTACAGATGAAACAGTACCTACATACTGAGGATATATCTCAGCAAACGCAGCTTCTTCCGTTTCTTCCTTCACGCCGTACAAGTCTACGTTCTTGTCCACATATATTTCCCGGCTTGGAAGTTGCAGACGGGAATATCCGTACTTGGTTGCATCTATGTTTCTCGTAGAACCAAGAGGGAACAAACGGGTAAAGAATTTCACTTCCCCGTTATCTTCCTGTGCCAGATTGGTAAGTCCTTGAAGGTATCCAAGCTCCACCACTTCCCCACGTTCAGCTTTGCAGAGATTAATCACATAACCGTCTGCCCACATTTCCGTATCAAATGTGGCGGCGATTCCGTTGCTGCCGAAAGCCGCATCCCAGCACTTCACATTCCGGTAATCAATCACCTTGTTTTCGGCGGTAATCACTGTTCCGATGCTCCACAGATTTCCACCGGCACGTCGGTTCATGTTATCAATCCACAACTGCAGGTGTTCACGAGGTCCACCGTCGTAACTGAATTCAGAAGTGGTTCCACCTTCCTGGAACAGCATCAGTGTATCTTCCGCATCATGTATCGGTGCATAGAACTTCACGCTGTATTCATAAGTCTGTGTGTTTTTTTGTTTCGGACGATAGCGTGACTTTACCTTGTATCGAACGCCTTCCACCTCGATGTAGTCATCCACATCCAGCGGCACGTATTCGGTATGGGTGAAGGATGCAGATACGCTGCATTCTCCACCTATTTCTTCCGTAACACTGGAAGAAGAGTTCGGGCTGGCTGTCAGTCGGAGGTTGTTGGCTTTATCGTATATTTTCAGTTCCATTTAAACAGTGTTTAATTAATTACTAAATAGAAGGCTGCGGCTCCATGAATTTTACGGAAAACAGCACATAGAACCGGTCTCCTTCGTAGCTTTCGTACCATTCCGGATCTGCCGGCATATCCTGATAAACCATATTGTAGGTTCGGTAATTCTTTACGGCGATTGCAAGCATACCCGACGTGATGAGCGTCATCATGCGCTGGTATTTGTCCAGCCGGTCGGATGCGGAGTTTCCACGAAGCCAGAACTGCAAGGTCCGTTCGATGCTGCTCAGTTTCACGTCCGGATTCTGAGGAAGTTCTACCCCATTCCTTTCTCGGAAATCGACGGTAGTAATATCCTTTGCCTTGGGCATTCGAAGCAAAGCATCCATGTTCACGTGTCCGCCTTCTTCCGTCTCACCGAGGAAAGCACCGTATTCCGTCCATGCGTCTGTTCCGTTGATTAAAAGAAATCCTGTCAGGTCCACTTTTCAGTTAATAATTAATAGTTAAAAATTAAAAGCTACTTCAGCTGTATTCCGTTCAATTTCATATCACTTAAAATATCGTGTATCTCCACCAGGTGTGCCGTATGTCCGGCTATGGTGGCCAGCGTCTGGCTATCCTGCTTCTGCGTATTTCGGATTTCCTGCACAAACTTGTCCGTATTGGCCAGATGCGTCTGCATGTTTCGTCCTATTCCTTCAAAGGTGGATATGCTGTCCTGGCTCATGGTGGTCAGTGCACCACTGCTGGGAGACTGGCTGCTTCCGGAATCCGCAGATGAAGACCATCCGAAATCTTTCATTATCTGTTCTCGTTCGGCCAGCATATCATTAATAATATCTTGATATTTCTTTCGTAACACATTGGCTTCATCCTCTGTCAGTTTGTTTCCGGATTTCGCATCTGTAGACCACATATCATACAGATCCTGAATCTGCTGTTTGTATTTACTGGCAATCAGTGAAGAAAATATTGCATTCTGAAGGTACTTTTCAAAGTTTTCCGCAAAATCCTGACTGGTAGTATCCAAATCTGAAATCAGGCTGTTAAAACTACCCTTAAATTCGTCAAAACTGACTCCGGTAAATGCTTCCTTCTCCTGATCAGCTATTTCCTTTAACTGTTCGCTATACTTGTCTATATTCTGAATGTAGGTCACAAACTCAGAGTTGACAGCGGTCAGTACCGACACAAACTTTTCGTCCTGAAGAACTTTACCTATGACATCCGCATCCAAATTAATCACGTCACCAAATCCCTGTATATTCGCGCCAGTAAGCTGCGAAAGCCTTGCCCAATCCTGCGCACTCATTCCACGGTTTACCCGGTATCCAAGAGAGTGACTACCGATGCTTGCACCGCTTCCTGACAAAGCTTCCATCAACTGCCGCTGGCGTTCAATCTGCACGTCTACCAGTTTTTTAGCTTCTTCGGCTGCTTTCTGAGCTTCTACACCATAATCAATGTCGATATATTGCTGTTTCTTTGAAATAAGCGAATCCCATATATCAATCAGCCCTTCATACTTTGATTTCATATTATCGTACCCGGAATAATCGGCACCTCCGAAACCAAACAGTCCGGCTATCGTATTGCCTATTCCAGTCAATATACTAACTGACCCTGTAATAGCACTGAATGGTTTTGTCAAATCAATGCTTTCCAGTCCACTCATTACCTGACTGACTCCGTTCAATGTCTCACTCACCGCTTCCGGAACTTTTACGCCAAAGTTTCCTAACATATCCACTATGTCGTTTCCGGCATTGACGATTGCCATTCCTTTCTGTCCGATAGAATTTGCCGCATCAGTCAGACTCTTTTGGGCACTGTATCGTTTATCCTGGGCAGCACGAAGTCTTTCCTCTGCTTCTGTCTGAGTAATCAGCTTACGTGTAAGGGCTCCGGTTGCTTCGTCATATTCTTCCACGATAACACTTCCGCCGACTTGCGCCTGTTGAAGAAGGCTCTGAGCAGAACGTACTTCCTCCATCGCAGACTTGTAATCTTCGTACCCCTTCTTCATCGTATCAAATGGGGAACGGTCGGCCAGCTCGGAGTCTATATTCTTGAAAGCATCCAGTACCTCCTTGTAAGATTCGGGGCTGATGTCATCGCCTATTCCTTCCAGGTATTGTTTCAGCTTCTCTCGGAGACTTTCCAGCGTATCAGTAGACACACGCTCCAGGTCACCAAAGATTTTGTCCCAGTCCATCCCTTTCTTCATTTCCTCAAAGTCCAGGCTGGCCAGCTTGTCGTCACGTTCACGGGTTAATACGTCGGCCTCTCCTTCTGTTTCCGCAGCGGCAATCTTCCGGGCATAATCCATTGCAATGGCCAGACGCTTCTCCTGATACGTTCCGTATTGTTTATTGTAGTCGATAAGGCTCTGCGTGGCCTTGTCGCGATATTCCTGTTCAATCTGATATATCTTTTCGTTATACACCTGTTCTGCCAGCATACGGTTGGTGTTCGCCGTATTTTTAACATCGTCGTACTGGCTCTGTGGGATATTGTCACCCTGCTTTCGTGCCTGATCCATTTTAGCGATTGTATCCCGTTCCTGCTTGTCAATGTCGGCAAGTTGTTCATCATATTCCAGTCTAGCCAAAGCCTTTCGTTTAGCTATCCCTTCCACCATGATTTGCAGACGGAGTTTTTCCGTAGTCTGCTGTGCTTTTACACGAGCATCGGCAAGCTGGGAAGCGTAGTCGGTTTTTCCGAGACCTGTACCGGTTCCGCCACCTCCCTCTGTAACCAGATCTTCCACCTTGATACTTCTTTCCAGCTCTTTCGACAGTTTGTTGGATTCGTAAATAGCAGAACGGTATCCGGCTATTTCTTTGTAAATTTTTTCAACCTCAACCTTTGCCATGGTTAATGCATATCCAGCGTCTATTTTTGCCGTTGCCGTACCAAAACCTTCTTGAAGTCCTTTGTCGTATAAGGCCTGTTTGGTCCGATAGTTGTTTTCCGCAGCATTCAGCCTGGAGTATGCATCATTTATTTTCTGCTCGTTCTCCAGTATTTTCCCTTGTTCTTCCACCATCTTGTTCATGGCTGCTCTTGCCTTCGCTGAAGAGATGATGGATTGTGTCAGACGCTGGTAAGCGTCTGACGCTTTCCCTGCCAGAATTTCTTCGTTACTCATCTGACTGAAATAGGATGGATACATCTTCTGTAATTCATCGACAGCCTTATTCCTGTCTTTCATGGATTTGGTCGTATCCTGGCTAGCTTCATACAGAATACGGAGTTTGTTGGACTCTTCCAACGCAGCCTTTCCACCTTCCACCTGTACCTTATTTAAAGACTCTTGATTTTTTTGCATTTCACTAAGTTCTTTCCTTGAACCGGTCAATTTCCCAATAAGGTTCCCGATTTCCTTATGGAATGCAATCATAAGAGTTATGGCAACAATCAATGCGGTTTGAGGGGAAAACAGGGCGCTGGCCAGTTGCTTCCATACCGGCACTGCTTTCTTTCCGGAAGCGGTAAGAAGTTCATTTTCCTTGCGTACGTTAGCGATTGCTTCCATCAACATCGGGAAGTTGTTCGATATCGCCAGAATAAACATTTGCGGTCCCATAGCCAAGGAAGGAAGTTCACGTGCCACCTGTGCAAACTGTAACTTCAGGTAATTGGTCTTACGGTCTATTTCCGTAGTGTCGATATCTACTTTCTGTTTGTTTTCCGTGGTCTCTTTCTTGGCTTTCTGTAATGATTTTAATCCGGCTTCTAGTTCACGTACCCTTCCCGTGAGTGCCTGGATATTGGCCGCCTCCTGCGTGTAGTTCTGTGATGCGGCCCTGTTGGCCTCAAGCTGTTTTTTCTGTTCGGCAATCACCTGCTTTAATGCAGCAATCAGTTGTTGTGTCTGATTCTCTACATTACTGACATTATTCCCTACACTCTGCAAGCCTGCATTCGTAGAGTTCTTAATGAATATTTCCAGTTCAACGGGTACTGCCATGATTCCAATTTATAATGATAAATAATCAGTCCTTTACTGCATAGTGGGTAAAGAAATCCATCGGGTTCATCCCCTTTGTCGTGTTCGTGTTATCTGTTTGTCTGTGACTGTTCCTTTGTTTCTCCCGTTCCTCCATTTCGCGGATCTGCTGCATCATGTCCGGCTTCTGCGGAGGAACCCAGTGAGGCATGTCTGCCATCATGAGCTGAAGGGTAACTACATTTACCTTGTCCAGAATGTAGTCAATGCTCCATCCTGTTTCCGTGGCAATCTGACCTACTACGCCGAAAAGGCTATGCGAAGGTTCCGTATGTCCCTTCTTTAACTCCTCTTTTCGTTTGCGCTCTCGTTCCGGCTCGCTAAGGGCTGCATCTTGTTCAGAGCTGCTGCCGATGCGATAATAATCCCGAAAGACGTGGTAGATGTACTGTTCAGCACCTGTCGCCAGGCGGCTGCAAGTTCGTCGGGCGTCATCAGTTCGCGGAGCATCCAGGCCACCGGGCGGTTAAGCAACCTTCCCAGTACAGGCCCTCTCACAATTCCGTATGCCACAATACGGCTGATGTCCTTTCCATGCAGGAAGACAAACCGGATACGCTGGTCCTGGTCGTATGCATCATATTCTTCCGGAGTTACCCCGATTCGGAGATATCGCTTGCTGATTCGTATCAGACTGCGTGTGGTAGGTGTCTTCATCGTAATGCGGAACGGACGTTTCCGAAGTACCGTATGAAGCGGCAGGCTGATTCCCCCGCCACTGAGGGATATGCCTGCCAGCAGTTCTATATCCTGTGCCTTCATCATGCCTTAGCGTCTGCGGTTGAGTCAGATGTGTCGGGAGCCACACCGGGAGGATAGATGCGGTAACGTCTTTTCTTGCCGTCGGTTGGTTTCAGCATATCCACACGGATGCCCATAGCCAGCACATTCTGCATATTGATACCGTTCTGGAAGCCGTTACGGCTCAATCGGGAATTGAATACACGGAAATTGTGACCGGAATGCATGGCGATGGTAAGAACGCCATTTGCCACAAATTTTTCTGGAGGCGTATAAGAACCGTCTGCTTCCGCTTTACCACCGAACACGTCGGCCATGTTCTCTGCTTTCAGCTGGATAAGGTTCATAGTGAACGCATCGCTTCCCGGATTGGTCATGATGCTGTCTACCGGTCCGTCTGTTACTTGTGCGGCCATCACATCCATAAAGGTAGGCGCATTTCCTGCCGGCTGCATTCCGTTTTCATCCAACCAGCCCAACGTCTTTTCTTCACCTCCTTCTCCGGAAGGCTTGAAAGTCACTTTCGCCACGCCGTACATCAGTCCGTTGCTTGTATCTGCCATAATATTGTCGTTTTTAATCGTGTTTTAAATATCGTTTAATCAGTTGCCAAATAAGGAAAATACCCAGTAGGGTCAGGGCTGTTCCTGTCAGCCATCCCTGCGCTCCAGGGCGTGTTTCCTTCACTTCATTGCTCACAGTTTCATCGCGTATGCGGTGGTCGGTTTCCGTACGTGTTACGGTCACCTGTCTTCCTGTGCTGTCGGCTGTAGCTGTGACGTTCACGCCACCTTCTCCGTCCGATTGTATGTCAATATTCAGACCGTCGTTCCGATAGCTCAGCCCGAATCCGGCAGGAAGTTTACTCAGGTTCAGCCACTGCTCCGCACTCACCGAGCAGGTCGCCGTCCTTTTCGGGACCGGCTCGTAAGTTGTTTGCTCGGTTACGCTCGTTCGGAGGCTGTCCGAGCGGACGGTGGCCGAGCTGGCCTTTCTGCTGCTGGCGCAGGAAGATAATGACAGGACAGCGGTCAGCATACTTGCAAGTATGCAGTTTTCGTAAAGCCGTTTCATGATTGATATTCCGTTCGTTTTGTTTCCGTAGTTGTTTACTAAGTTCCAATACCGTGGCACTCAGATCATCGTAAAGAGTCTTGTAAGTACCCTCGGTTTCTTTCACCGCTCGGACCTGGTATACTTTCCTGTCACGCCACCAGGCAATGGCAGTAGCCAGCCATCCGGCAGGAAGAAGCCAGTCCCATAGTGACTGTAACAGGGTCCAATCCATAATGCTCTACTCTTTTTTAAACAGTGCTCCGATAGCCTTAATCACATCATAGAATCCGCATCCGCTGAGTCCCGCCGCGAGTCCGTAAATCAGCACCTGCCACCAGATATATCCTGTAAGTAACGGAGTGAGTTGCAACAGCCATGCAATAATACATACTACCATGCCCACACCGCATGAAATCAAAATTTTAGCCAGCTTGCTTGCGGAAATAGCCGGAACAACTTTCAGAATCTGTGTCACCAAGGTAGAAACCAGGGCTACGATTCCGGTAAAGCTTCCCAGGTCGATAAGGAACGATGTTTCAGGTTCAGCAGCCGGAAGTACGGTCTGCGCAAAAGAAGCCAGTGTTGTAATCAGGCAGAGGCAGAAAAATAAGATAATCCGTTTCATTTTGTTGTGCTTTAAAGTTTTAAAATCTGTTTTCTGTTGTTTCCGTCGCGCTTGTAAGACACATGCACCCAGGAATAATTCTTTTCGTCAATCAGTTGGTCAAAAGGAAGATGGCTTTTGATGTAATCAAAGAGTTTACGGTTTTCTTCCTTGCTTCCTGCTGTAATGTCGGCAGCTTCTCCTTTCAGATGCTGGCTGCTTGCCGCACCTCCTACCAGCCGGTTCAGTTGCGGACAACGGTACCCTGAATTGACGGTAATAGGTTTTCCGTACCATTCACGAAGAGGGTCAAGCACATTGTCGGCAAGGGCTTTCAGATTACCCGCCTCCTGAAGAGGCGGTGTATTCTTGATTCCATGAGCGTCGGCGGTGGTACTGGCACAAAGTTCACCCATTGTAAAGTGTTTCATCCTTCAGTCCTCCCTATGCTTCAAGTTCCTCACCGGCTGCAGGGTCTTCCTGTAACTTTTCTTCCAGTCCGCTCACGCCATTCTCTCTTCCTTCAGACATAGCCATGGCCATTTTAGCGGCTTCAGCTTCACGTCTGGTCTCAGCCCAGTTCTTGTCAGCCGTTCCCTCCTGGTCGGATGTCTGAGCAGTAGAACCGTCGTAACTGTAGATGGCACCGATGGCTTCCATCTTCTTCGGAAGTACGATGTAGTAGTGACGGAAGTTTACTTCGTTCTGCTGGTAGTCCGGGTTGGTCTGTGCGTCGCGGTAATACATCTTGGTGCTACCCTGCGCGCGGAACACGCGCTTGGTGTAGAAACAGAAGGATGCCTGATGGTCGGTGCCCGAAGGTGAGTTCTTGAACGGAACTTTTGTTCCTTCCTTGGTGAAGTACGGACAGTTCTCGAATTCGTACACCTCGAATCCGTACATGTTGGCAATCTTTCCGGTAGTGTAGTTGTAATACTGGTCACGGAACTTCTGGTCGTCTTCCAGCAGGTCGTTCACGTGGTCTGAGCAGAGAACCAGACGTCGGCCTGCGGTGGGAACCTGCAAGGCATCCAGCTTGCGTTTCAGTGCGATAATATCCTTTCGGGTACATTTCTTACGTCCGTTGTCATCTTCACCGGAAGTAGGCACTACCGGAGTTTTCGCCGTGTTGCTGTTCGGAGCCAGTGCATGAGCCGCTTTCTTGAACTTGGCGATGGTAATAGCGTCGCCGTGACGCTCAATCACGCTTCCCATCTTGTCGTAGGAAATGGCAAAGAGCTGGTCGTCCGATACTGGTGTCTTCTTGGTCTGGAACTTGTCAAGGCCCAATGCAATATCTCCGTCTTCCAGTTCCTGTGCGGCAATAGGATACGTGGTGTTGTTGATCAGCACGTCCGGGTCGCCGCCCACATCTACCAGGTGTACCACTTCGTTGTTCACCGCAGCCGAATAATCGGACACACCGTCCAGGAATGAGGCGGTCATGCCTCCGCGAAGCTGCCTCACCAGTTCACCCGTCCATACTTCAGTATAGACACCTTCCAGGGCTGCACCTTTCGGAAAGAACTTGCCCAGTGCAATTGGTAGCACCACGCCCACAATCAGCCCCCAGAATCCTGCATTCGGAATTCCAAGGCAAGCCAGGATAACGATACTCATCAGCACATTCACCAGTGTGCCGGTTACGAATTTTACGATTTCTTTTCTCATGTTCGTGTTTTAATTTGTGTTCAACAATCAGTTAAGTTCCGGACAGTCCACACCGTATTCTGCCTTGTACAGCCTGCGGTACTGCTGCGGGTCGTCCTTTCGCATCAGCTTCAGTTCCTCTGCCGGAACTTCGCTCAGTTTCTTCCAGTCGCCTGCCGCCTGCGAGGTGGTGCGGTTCAGCATCATCGACGGCTTTACCGTGCCGTGCATGGCCTCAAAGGTCAGTTTCAGGCTTTCCTGGCCTACTTTCTTTCCCAGCTCGATAAAGTGGGCTTTCTTCCCGGATTCAATCTTTCCGGCAGTCACGGCTTCCTCCACCAGCGACGTGATACCTGCCAGTCGTAAGGTGTCAAGCTCCTTTTCCAGTTTTTCTTTCTCGGTACGCAGGGATGTGTTGGCCGCCTGGTAGCCGAGCAATACGTTAATCTGTTTCTGCACTTCCTGCAGTGTGGCGGTGTCCGCCAGCCCCAGCATCAGGGCGATGGTTTTCAGTTGTTCGTTCATTGTCTGTAATGTTTGGTTTTCATTAAAACTTTCCTTCAACAGCGGCAGGTCGCATCCGCCTCCTGCATCCAGCCTGATTTCCCGCCCCTCGTATGAGAGCCGGATGTTGTCGTCGTTTCCGCCGATGTCCACCATGCTGTATTCCATCAGCTTGCAGCGGGTTACGGTAGGACGGGTCTGTCCGGGTTTCAGCAAGGCAGCATCTTCGCTTGTTTCCAGTATCTCGAAGTTGGGCGAACCCATACGTAGCGTGCCCTTTTCCCATTGCTGCTTTGCCAGACGCGATTCTTCGCGTACCTCATCAAACCAGGGTTCGCCGGTCACTTCTCCATCCGCTACGCGTATATCCTTTATCATTCCTATTACCACGCCCCGCTGGTGCATCCAGAGCAGTACGGGATTCCGGTTAAACTGCGTCAGGTCGATGCCTTCGGTACGGATCCACGTGCCGTAGCAGTTCAGCGTTTCGTTCGATATTCTGATTCGTTTTGCCATTTTTCCGTTCGTTTGACGCAAACTTACTCTGCCTTTCCCGTCCGGGCAAAAAAGTGTGTAACGGTTGCAAAGAAGTATGTAAATGATGCATTGTTCTCTGTAACGGTTGCACCCCTTTTTCGTGGATGCACGAAAATGGATGAACTTTGTCGTAAACGAATATTAAATACAAGGTAAAACATGGCTAAAAACGACACAAAACAGGAGTTGGCACGGGTGCTCTACATGAGCGGACTTTCACAGGAAGAGATTCTTCAGAAAGTGGAAGTGAGCCGTCAGACGCTCAGCCGCTGGATAAACACCCTGGGATGGAAAGAGATGAAGGCGGCACGCAACATTACCCGTCCGGAACTGGTGAACAAGCTGCTGTCTTCCATCAACTCCCTGCTCGACAAGGCGAACGAGCCGGGAAACGAGGATATGCTGGCCAGCCTGGGCGACAAGCTTATCAAGACGGCCACCGCCATCGAAAAGCTGGAGAAGAAGGCCAGCGTGGTAGACCGTATCGACACGATGATTGACTTTGAGAACTGGCTGGCCGCACACCTGGATGAATATCCCCAGCTGACCAACGAACTGTTCCAGCTCGTAAACCAGCTGCACAACGATTACCTGAATGAACTCTTCGCCCAGAAAGGAGGCTGATCATGACGGAACAGGAAAAGAAAGAAGCCCTGAAACGATGGCAGGAGCACTGCAAACGGGTGGAACGGATGACCTCACAGGAACGGGTGGAGACAGAAGCGGAACGCAAGCGGAACATCGCCCGTGCTCTGAAGGACTACGACTGTTTCTGCCAGCGGTACCTGTCACATTATTGCCAGTGTCCGAATGCCAAATTCCACAACGAGGCGGCACGCTACATCGCCTCCCATCCGGAACTGCGACTGGTCTGCAAGTGGCCGCGCGGTCATGCCAAGTCGGTACACCTTGACATCGGCATCCCGCTCTGGCTGAAGTTCCGGAGCGAACTGCATGTCATGGTACTGGTGGGCAAGAGTGAAGACAGCGCCGACGGTCTGCTGGGAGACTTGCAGGCAGAACTGCAATACAACCAGTACCTCATCCGGGACTTTGGCGAACAATACAACAGCGGCATGTGGCAGGAAGGCGAGTTCGTCACACGCGACCAGTGCGCCTTTTTCTCCAGAGGCCGTGGCCAGTCGCCCCGTGGTCTGCGTTTCCGGGAGATGCGTCCGGACTACATCGTGGTGGATGACTTGGACGATGATGAAATGTGCCGGAGTGAGACACGTGTACGTGAGATGACCAACTGGATAAAGGAAGCTCTGTTCGGCTGCTTCGGCGGAAAGGACGGGCGTTTCATCATGGTGGGTAACCTGATTGCAAAAAACTCCGTGCTGCAGAAAATCATTGACACGCCGACCGTGAAGACCATCGAAGTGAATGCCATCGACCGCAACGGGAATCCTGCATGGCCGGAGTTCTACACCATCGAAAAGCTGCGCGACCGCGAGCGGTTCATGGGTTACCGCTCGTTCCAGAAGGAATACATGAACAACCCCATCACCGAGGGAGCCGTGTTCCAGGAACGGTGGATACGTTGGAGACGGATGCTGAAACTGAAATACTACGAGCAGATTGTACTCTACATCGACCCTTCGTGGAAATCCTCCGGAAAAAACGACTACAAGGCTGCCGCCATGATAGGCCGTCCCAAACGTGGATTGAAAACCGCCTCACACCGGGAACTGCATCTGCTGCGTGCCTTCTGCCGCCAGTGCAGCGTGGGCGAAATGGTTCGCTGGCTCTACGATGTCTACGAATCACTGCCTGAAGATGCGGCGGTCAGCATCTATATGGAAGCCAACTTCATGCAGGACACCATCCTGGACGAATTCCAGCGTGAAGGTGATGCACGGGGCTACCAGCTTCCCATCAGTCCGGATAAGCGGAAGAAACCCGACAAGTTTGCCCGTGTGGAAGCCGTCAGCCCGCTGTGGGAACGTGGATACTTCTTTTATAACGAGAAGCTGAAGGAAAATACCGACCTCCGTGCCGGAATTGACCAGACGCTGGCCTTCGAGCAGGGAAGCCGGGCACACGATGACTTTCCGGATGCCTGCGAGGGTGCCATATATAAACTACAGAAACAAACCCGTGAGGCTTCGTTCACACCCCGGCTTGGCGTGCGGCGACCTCCTAAAAACTCATGGTAATTATGTTTATCACCGAACAAGACTACATACAGGTCAGTGCCGATGCGCTGAGAATCATCCAGCAGGCCACGGACGACAACCGCCTGCTGGCCGAACGCCGTGCCATGGACCGGATAGCCAGCTACCTGGACGGACGTTATGACATGCAGACGGCCTTCACCGCCGAAGGCGAAGCAAGGAACCTCGACCTCGTGGGACTGGTGGCTGACCTGGCACTCTACTTCATGGTGCTCAGCCTGCCGCAGAAGATGGGATATGAAATCCGGAAAGAACAGTTTGAAAACGCCATCGCCTACCTGGAGAAAGTGCAGGCAGGCAAAGCAGTCATGAACCTGCCCGAACTGCAACCCACGGGCGAGGAAGGAGAACAGACCGGAGCCGGCATACGTTACGGCTCCGACAAACGTAACAACTATATCTGGTAACGATTATGGCAAAGAAACCGAAAATAGAATATCTCAACCGGATGAATGCCGCCGAAAGACGGCGCATCAAGGAAATGAGCATCAAGCTCCAGTTGCTCACCGAAGCACTGACACGACGCGATCTGGCCGACTGGCGGCGTGCATGGCAGATGGCCATCAACGTGGACAACCCGAACCGTACACGTCTGCTGAACCTCTATACCGATGTGGATGCCGACCTGCACCTGACCGGATGCGTGCAACAGCGCATGGGATTCGTACTGAACAAGAGTTTCAAGATCTGCGACGTGAAGGGTGTAGAGAATCCGGAACTGACGGAACTGCTGGAAGCTCCCTGGTTCAAGGAACTTCTGCGACTGGCATTGGAAAGCAATTACTACGGCCATTCACTCATTGAACTGGGTGACGTGGTGGAAGTGGACGGACGGATGGCCTACAACCGGGTAAGCCTGATTCCCCGTACTCATGTCATTCCCGAATACGGAGTCATCATCACCCACGAAAACGACACCTGGCAGGTGGGCTACGACTACCGGAACAGCGAGATGAAAGACTGGTGCATCGAAGCCGGAGGCACACATAATCTGGGCCTGTATCTGAAATGCGCCCAGCAGACCATTCCGAAAAAGAACATGTGCTCGTTCTGGGATATGTTCGGAGAAATATTCGGTATGCCGCTGAGAGTGGCGACTACCACCAGCCGCGACCCGAAGGAATACGACCGTATTGAACGGATGCTGCGTGACATGGGAGCAGCCGCTTACGGCTTGTTCCCCGAAGGAACTACCGTCGACCTGAAGGAAAGCACCCGTGCCGATGCGTTCAATGTGTACGACAAACGTATCGACCGCTGTAACTCGGAAATATCGAAAGGAATCCTTACAGTAACCATGACTATGGAAGACGGTGCCAGCCTTTCGCAGAGCGAGGTGCACCGCAAGATGCTGGAAAACCTGATTCAGAAGGATGCCGACCTCATCCGTGACCTGGTGAACTGGCAGCTCATCCCCCGCATGATCCGTCACGGATTCCCGCTGAAGGGATTCCGCTTCGCATGGGATGAATCGGTGGACTATACCCCCGAACAGCAGGTGGCCTACGAGCGTCTGCTGCTGGAGCATTACGAAGTAGAGCCGAAATACTTTGTCGACAAATACAACATCCCGCTGAAGCGGAAGAAAGACACTTCCTCCATAGCGGTTCCGGATGTGAAGAAAACGGCACAACAAAAATCAGGAAAGGAAGAGCAGAAGCTGGCATTACCGGAAGGAGAACACCCTTTTTTCGACTAAGCCCCGATGATTACAAGGGGCTGCATCAGCGGTACGCCGAAATTGTAGATTTTGAGAAAGAGTCAATCTCTCTATCAGTGGATTTAAATGACATAAGAAAAAAAGCAATAACCTGGGCATCAGTCATTACAGACCCCCAGACAAGGGATGTTTGTGAAGAAGCCGCCATGATACTTCTTCAGAACGGATTCGATTTGCCGGAAATAAAAGAGCGAAATCTTAAAGGCAGGAAAAAAGGGACTGGAAATTTGGGGGAATATCATCCGGACAGTAAGATTATCTACATCAACAATCATCCTATAATTAAAGAAATGGGTGGTTTAAGAAAGATTATGCAAAACGAAGTAGTTAAAGGGAGAGCTGTTCAAGATAATGTCGTATTGCATGAGCTAGCTCACTATATCGACCAAATTATCAATCCAGGTTTTGACAGTCCACAACATAGTTATCGGGTTTTCCTGAATAGAGAATATGTCAAAGAACAATTATCAGAATACGCTTATACTAACAGATCTGAATTCGAAGCTGAATTGATATCCGGTATATTAAGAGGAAAAGTATATCCTAAAGAAATATTGGATTATGCTGATATATCTAAATTAGATAATGAAAAAGCAAAACATATACTGGCTTTAGGTAATGGAACAATACCTAATGACTCCGGACTTCCCCGTGAGTTTGACAAGATGACTGAAACCGTTTATAAGAATCCGGAGAAAGATGCTGCGGTACTGCTTACTGACAGCGATGTAAGAAAGTTTATCGAGCGTCAGAAGCTTATATTCGACAATGCGGTAGATACCGCCCTGAAGGAAGTACCTCTGGATGACATATCGGTGCAACGCCTGAAGGAATCGAACTACGTGTTCAGCGGCATCAAGACCTTCCATGAACTGAACGAGGCTTTCCCCTCCCTGCTGGACGAGGAAGGAAACCGCAAGCCGTTTAATCAGTTCCTAAATGATGTTCAAAAGGTATATGATGCCTACAACGTGCAGTATCTGCGTACGGAATACAACTTCGCCCAGGCATCCGCACTGATGGCCGCACGATGGAAGCAGTTCGAACAGGACGGCGACCGATATAACCTCCAGTACCGGACCATGTACGACAAACGGGTACGACGTACCCACCGGATGCTGCACAACATCACCCTGCCCATCGAAAGCCCGTTCTGGGACAAATATTTCCCACCCAACGGATGGAACTGCCGCTGCACCGTGGTGCAGGTGCGCAAGGACAAATACCCCGTGAGCGATGAGCAGGAAGCCATGAACCTGGGCAGTCAGGCTACCGCCGGAAAGTATCAGGAAATGTTCATGTTCAACCCCGGCAAGCGGATGACCACCTTCCCGGCATACAACGGCTACACACTGCGCAAATGTAACGGATGCGACTATCGCCCCGACAAGATGAAACTGGCCGCCGACATTCCGGACAATGAGGTGTGCCGGGCATGCAGGCTGCTACAGGAAATGCGTGCCGGAAAAGAACGGTTGCAGGAACAGCGTAAAGCAGCCCGACAGTGGGCTAAAGAGAATCTGGTCGGTAAAACCGTGCTGGTGCAGGGAATACAAAACCCTGTGGAATTTACCTCAAACGGTATCAAGGAAGCATTGAACCAGCCCCACAAATTTGTAAGGGCAAAGAATGAAGCAGTCTATAATCTGATTAACCTGCTGAAAGATGCCGAACACGTTTTGGAACGTCCGGATGAAAAAGGAAACCCCATGGTCATGAAATATCATTACCTGCGCATCCGCATAGCTGATGAGGATTCATTTGCCGTAATCCGGGAACTGGTGGACGGAAGATGCCAGTTTTATTCCATCGTGGAGAAGCTGAAAAAAAGAAAAGAGAGCGACTGAAGCCTTTAGTGAAGGATCTGCAATCCAACCCAGTACTTCGCGTCACTCTCTCTTCTGCAAATATACGATTAATTCATAAAAAAAACAATGCGTAATGGCTGAAAAATCAAATCAGGTAACCCGTGACCTCCAGCGGCGGGTAAACCAGCTGATAAAAGAAACACTGAAGGACATACGAACGGAAACTTTGGATGAATTCGACCGGAACTTTGAGCGCGAAGCCTTCTTCAATGAGAAGTGGGCACGCCGAAAATACAACGATGATGAGAGCCGGGGACTGCTCATCCGCACCGGAAACCTGCGCCGAAGCATTACAGGTCGTATCACCAGCCGCGACAGTGTGGTGATTGAAACGACTGAACCGTATGCCAGAATTCATAATGAAGGCGGCACTATCACCGTAACCCGCAAGATGAAGAAATATTTCTGGTGGAAGTATATCACCATTACGGGCAGCAAACGGATGAAAGCCGGAATACCAATTACTTATTCCGAACGTTTCAGCCGGAAAAAGGACGGAACCCTCCGGAATACGAAACGGAACCGTGCCCTTACCGAGGAAGCCGAATTTTACCGGAGAATGGCCATGAAAAAGGCCGGAAGCAAAATCACCATCCCCAAACGCCAGTTCATCGGCAACCATCCCGACCTGGAAAAACTGCTGAAAGAAATCTTTTACAATAACGCTAAAAACTTTGACGCACTATGAGACGTATGCTTTATCTCGGCTTGACCGAAGCACTGAAAGAATTGAAAGACGACGGCGGACAGCCGCTTATCCGGCACATTGACCTGTGGAACGAGCAGGTGGAGTTTATCGAACAGGAAGAGCCGTTCGACACCCCGGCAGTGTTCATCGAATTCCGGTCCGTGCAGTGGCGCACGTTAAGCGGAACCGTCCAGCAGGCAGACGTTCCGTTCCGGCTGCATGTGGTCACCAAATGGAAAGGAAGCGCAAGGGACGGAAGCATGTTTCAGGAGGAATCGCTGGCACGCTTTGATTTGCTGGATAAGATTGACGCGCACCTGTTCAATTTCTTCCTCTCTGTCCGGAATGAATCTGTCTGCATGACCCGCCGCACGGGAAGCAGCACCAACCATAACCACGAAGAACTGGTGGAAGACATCAGCGATTTCACCTGCCAGGCCACACAGACCTTTTAACCGAAAAGCGTCAGCTGCCGCTCTGCCTGGGCGATGCGTTCCGTCACGCGCGGATCGGCACTGGCGTTGATAATGTTATAGAAAGTCTTTTCGCAGATGCGGTATTTCGGCCAGATATAGCGTCGCAGGATTTCCCGGTTGGACAGTCCGCTGCGTGCATGTTCATCGTAAATCCGCACAATATCCTGCACGCGGAAAGCATAGCTCATTCCCACTATTTTCTGACGACTTTTCCTGACCATATTACCCTGATGACTTTCCGCAAAAATACGAAAAAACACACACAAATCAGCATATTCATGCATCTTTTCACACTGTGTTACAACTTGCTCAACGCATCCTCATTTTCCTGCCGTAGTTTTGCACTGTCATGACAAGCAAACCAGATTATCAACCCTTTAAAACAAAACTATTATGGCAATCAATTACAGCGTTGCAAAGATGCTCAATCCGCAGGACAGAGAAAGCGGAGAGTACAAGTATTATGCCAAGGCACAGGCTTCCGGCTCAGTAGGTATCAACGAATTGTCTGAAGAAATAGCGTATGCCACCACACTGACCGACGGTGACGTGCTGAACGTAATCCGTGCACTGGTGAAGCGTATTAACCTGCACATTGCAGCCGGACAAATCGTAAAACTGGAGAACCTTGGAAGCTTTCAGGCGCAGCTTCGCAGCACAGGAACCGCCACGGAAGACACATTCAGCCCGTCGATGATTAAGAAGGTGACTCTCCAGTTCAGACCTGGCATCGGACTGAAAGGACAGCTTAACATCGCAAATCTGAGCTTCCACAAGGTGAAAAGCTTGCAGGAAGACAAAGAAGAACCGCTTCCTTAACTACTACGTAGTAAACCCATCATTACTACTTAGTAACTGATTAATTACCCCGTAGTAACAATGCGTTTACTACGGGGTAATTTATTCCTAATTATTTTTATTATCTTTACATGGAAAAACATAACATTATGCACGCTATTTATTTGACTGACCTTGCACTGCGATACTTTCCACGCTCTTCTGCCCGCAGTGCCGTTACCCAGCTTCGCCGCTGGATTGTTCTGAACAAAGACCTGCAAAAAAAACTTGATGAACTTCATTATAAGAAAGGACAGCGCACGCTTACGCCGCTTCAGCACGAGGCGATATGTCATTTCCTGGGCGAACCCTAAATTAATTAATAATGAATAATTAAAAATGAAAATCCCCGGCATCCGGTTGCGGTGTCGGGGATTTTTTTGTTAGTCTTCGATGTAGAAATCATATTCCAGCAACTCTTTCATGTACCGGTCACGCTCTGCTTTAGATTTAAAATCACTTCTAATTGTTACCCATGAGTCAGGATTATCCAAATTTTTTGCCTTGATAATTGGCTTCCCATTTCTTTCTCCGGCTCTTATTATCCAGAAACCTGAATCACATACTTTCTTTTGGTCTCTTGCGTTCATAATTAATCACTTGTTACTGTGTACGTACCTTCTTCGCATGATTCGATTCTAATGTCTATCTCACTCTTCACATCTTCCAGAACTTCCATCGCTCCTTCATTGGTAAAGTCTGAAAGAACCTGGTCGATGAAATCCATTATTTGTTCTTTTTCGCTCATAATCAATCTTCTTTTAAATAAACAAATTCTCCTGCCAATAACAGCACCGGCTCACCGACACCCATCACCCATTCACCACGCTTGTTATTTTGACCTATTGGCGGTGGAACTATGTCATGCTTGCTGCCTGGTGTAATATTCGCAAACTGATCGCCAAAAGCCTTACAGTCTGTAACCATAATTCGCTTGAATGTGTTTGTCTGCTTTGGGCTACACTTCTGCATCTTCTTAATATCAGATTCTTTGATAGAAATTGTACCTAATCTGTAAGACTTTCCTGTGATACCGCATTTTCTACATTTATACACATCGTACATTTTCTTAACTCCTTGAGTTGTCAGATTTTGTTTTTCCCAATCGTGACCTCCGGTATGAATATCGAATGTTTGCATATATCAATAAACTTTAGTGTAATTCTTTAAATCTTCAGAATATAATGAGATGATAACTCCTTTAAGTTCTCCATATTTATTATACTTCTTTACTTCAACTCTTGGATTTCCCAAATAACTGAAGAACTTCTGTTGATACCTGTCTAATACCTTGTATTTTACTGAATTTTTCGCTATTACGTCTCCAACCCGAACAGGATTGTCGCTACTGTCTTTAAGATATTTGTCCAGATATTCGTCTTTCAGCTCCTCAATCTTTTTCTGAAAAGGTTCTATCATTTTTCTACGCTCTTCTAATAGACGATTTATTTCAATGGATATACTCCTTGTCGAATCGTCTCTTAATTTTAGAAGTTCATCAACCTTTTCAGTTAGTATTTCTGCGTCTTTTCTTCTTTCTGTCATAAATCAATAATCTCAATTTTCAGACTTGTTTTTAAATCACACATCATGTCGATTGTATCGTTGTTTTCCACATCGAAGCAGATGCCCAGGTATTCCGGGTTCTGCTTCGAACGTTGCACCTTCAAGTCGCATGGGCGGCTGTGCTTGATCCATAAAAACATAAACTGATTGATTGCGCTGTAATGGACTTTGGCTGCCACCCTGCGAGGCTTGAACAGATTAAGGTTCTGGTTCTGCATAAGGTTCAATCTGCTTGATTACTGTTCCGCTGAGCCAGATGCGTCCGCTGCCCTGGCATTGCGGACACACTTTCTGCTGGGGATATTCCCTGCGCACATCTTTCTCTGCATACACGGTCACTGTGCCGGTTCCTCCGCACTGGCGGCAGAGGCATACACGGCGGTGGATATAAGTCTTTTCTGATTTCATAACATTCTTCATTCTTAATTCTTCATTATTCATTATTCATCATCTTCTGTCTGCATCATTAAATTCAGGTTTTACATCGGGGTCTGCTTCGTATGGATACACATCCATGATGGCGGTTTCGGCTACGGAAGCTATCACATAATCGGCCAAAGTGTCTTTCATTCCTTCGTCCAGCTTCTTGATGGCGTCGCGAAGGTCGGAAGCTTGCACCAGTACGTTGAATGCAGTACGCTTTTCTGCTCCACTCTTTTCATCCAGTGTAATAAACCAGAGTTTACATTTGAACCAGCGGTCGGCAGACTCTTCTTCACTTGGAAACAATTCATTGTAATTAGCTTTTGCAACTCCAGCCACCTCAAACTCACCACTGATAAAAGGTGTCATCTCTTCGATGATACGGCTTTCGGCTTCGGTAAAGCTGAGAGCGTCTACCAGATAGGGTTCTGTTACTTTCTTGTTCATTCCGTTTTCCATTGTCTTTTCGTAACGGATTTTGCATGTAAACCAGTTGTGCATCATAATTCTTCTGTTTTTGTTGATTGTTTAAATATTACGTTAGTGTGGTCTCTTCTCGAATCGTCCATACATTCAAGTCCTTTCCCGTAGCAGCTTATGGCGTGCTCAAAAAACCAGCATCCATCGCATGCATGTTCCGGGTCTTCCACTTCGGCTACTTCGAGCGTATGTCCGTTCCAGGTGAACGTTTCTCCTAATTTGTGCTCCATGATTCTTTGATTTTATGTACGAGTTCATCCCATCCTTTCCGAGCCATGCGTGGTTCCATCCAGCAGAGCCAGCCAAGTATATCGAGCATTCTTCCTGCAAGTTTCAGAATGAATCCCAAAATAATCAGCGGCCCGATGATGATGGAAAATGCGGTGAACAGAATGATTTTTGTGCGATTGTTCATTATTCCAGGTAATAGGTGATTACTTTTTTGCTGTTTCGTTCTACTACAACTCCAAAACCGTTCTCTCCTTTGACGGTATAGATTAATATGTTCGTATCTTCCATAATAAGTTTATCATTTCCCAGTGCGACAATCTTTTCAAATATTATCCGTTTGAGCCGGTCGTAATCGTCTGGTTCTACCTCTTCTACAGGTATTTCATATATCTTTTTAAGATATTCGTGCAGCTTAATCATCCAGCGCGGCCACTTGTCGCGCCGGATTGGTGAATTAAAGGTTAGTTCTGCCATGGCTATTCCAATTTAATGATTTTGCACTTCTCCAAAAAAGGAGTCAATTTCTGGAAATTGTAAGCTTCTATAAAACCACTGAATTTTCTTGCGTTTTTAATATCTTTCACAAAGCATAATTCATACGAAAAATCAGATGACAGTTTTGGGTATCCTTTTTTCAAGTAGTCTCCAGCTCCAGTTTTAATCACATATATTCCTTTCCCATACTCTTTTATCCTATCATTTATATCTTTTCCTGTCCAACAGGATATGCAATGAGGTCCGGATGGTGCGTTGTAATATCCTGAATCCGGATTAATCTCTTTTCCACATTTACAACAAAATAACTTATTCATCTCCCTTTTCCTCCTCAATCCAGAATGTGATTATAGGTGTATCGTAGAGCGTGTATACCGTAATGCGGTTATCTGTGCGTTCTATCTTATGGGTTACACCAAGAATATTTTTCGAATTTCGAACTATGTACACAAAATTGTTCAAGTATCTTTCGATGATGTCCATTTCTTCCTTTGCCTCCTCTTTCGTAAGAGATTTAATAGGAAATCTATTGTGATAGTATCCAGATACTTCCAATGCATATTTTGGAATAGGTTTCTTGATAAATTTTCTTTCAATTCTGTACTTTCCCATTTTTCTTCCATCCGTTAAGTTTATAAACCATATCCTTCGCTTCCTCCGGTGAATGACACTCCGCTATGGGAGTGCCTTCACATGTGGACTGGGTGTATTCATTGCGATACACAATCCAAAGAGGACCACGGCGTTCATACGTGTATTTAGGCCTGGACCGCATCGCTTTCCTTTTTGGGTTCTACGTAGAAAGATTCGTCCTGCACCACCTCTACACCGATGTTGGCAAACTGTTCTGCAACTTCCGGTACGTCACGGTCGGCAAGCAGCTTGTCTTTTGCAAGTTCCTCCGTGGTGCGGATATAATCAGGAAGAAACTCTTTGCAAAGGTTGGTTACGGCTGCCCAGGTGAAGCCTTTCCGATTCTTCAGTTTCGGGTTACCTGTGCGGAAACCGATGATACCGTGTGCCGATTCCAGACTTTTCTTTTTGCTGAACAGCGTATCCTTGTTTTCGGTGGCGTAGGTCTGCATGACATCAAAGGTGCGGTCTTTCGTTTCGTTCAATTCTGCCAACTGGTCGGCGTACTTCTCACGGATCTTCGTCATTTCCTGGTCCATCTTTGCGGTGAGTGACTGGGCCTTTGCGTCGGCCATAGCGAATTCTGCAAATGCCTGTTCGTACTGTTCGCGGCTTACTCCGCTGATTACTGTTTTCTTGGTTCTTTTTGCCATAATTAATCGGTTTTTAATGATTGTTTAAATGATTAGTAATTCATAGATTCTTTTTCCATTTCGTCCGCCTGCTCATCGGTCACCTGCAAAGCCTCAAACGTGAGTATGAAATTCCCTTTCCTTACTACGGAGTTAAACCAGTTCTCGATGATGGAGGCACGACTGGCAAAGTCAGCTCCGTCGCGTATAGGTGAACACGCAAGCGTCTCTTGTGGTGTACGCAGACGGATGAAAATACGCCTGTATGGTTCCCGTCCATCAATCAGAGCCTTTGGACTTCCTTTCTCACCCGGCATTCCTATTCCATACTTTACGGGGTCTATCTTCCCCTCACGTGATAGCACTTCGTTCCATTCTTTTTTTTCCATATACTTTCAATTGTCAATTAGTTCGTCCTCCATTGCCGCCATGTCATATTCCATTTTCATGGCTTCGTCGGCCTGCTGTCCGCAGAAGTTTTCCAGCTCACGGAGTATCGTTACACGGTCGCCGAAATCAAACTGCTGCATGCGGTTCATAATGTCATTCTGAATTTGTTCGATTGTATGTTCCATGGTATCTCATTTTATATTTTTTTTATACGTTTCCTCTTTATCCCGTTCCAGCATTCTTATTTTCGCTTCATCCAGGTAGAGCATAAAGAACAGTGTGGAGATGAGCAGGCATAGGACATACACTTGCGCCTCGTCCATCATTCCGCACACCGTTGTGGCGGTAAACATACGTATCAAGTAATTGACTGAAATTGCTATCCACATAACAGCCATCCACAACGTCCATTTCTCTTCAATCAGTTGTTTCAGTTTCTTTTTCATTTTCTGTAGTTTTTAATATCCATCCTTGTCTGAGGAACTTTCTGACAGGCATTGCTGTTTGATTGAAGAAATGATGTCCTTCACTTACATCTGCAATAAATGAATATCCATACAGTTCCGACCTGTATCTTTTAATCTCAAGCAACACCCATCCGTCCTTCACATCCTTTATTCTTACTGTTTCCGGTTCCGTCCATGGAGAAAGCTTCTTATCCGGACGTATGTAGATGTCTCCCGGTCTTGGAGTCTTTCTCCTTCTACGAGTCCTTATATCGTCCATAACAGCATCTAAAACCGATTCTATAAATAGCAGTGAAAACATTGCCATAAATAAAATATCCGTCCAGATCATGACTGTTTCCTTTCCTTGTTAGCCCTTGCTTTCAGTTGGCGGTGCGTGGCATTCAGTTCCTCGTAGTTCTGGCGGGATACGGGTTTCTTGCATGCGCCGTACTGGCGGAGCCACTGGTTTAGCTTGGCGATGTTCATTTCACGTTCTACCGGGTCGTCCACATCGTAGGGAGCGTTCAGACCGGATATTTCGCACGAAAGACGGTAGATACGGCATACCAGACGGTATTTACGTTTTTCACCCTGAGTGTTTGACCCGTCAGGGTCTAAAAGTCGGCTTATCATCTGCCGTGCCTCTTCCTTGGTCAGTTCCGCAGAGGTGGATGTGCGACCGCCGCTGTACTGGCATATCAGATGGCGGTATGTGTCTTCATCCAGCCGGAGCTTCCGTTTCAGGCGGTGAATGAGCTGCTTCTGCTCATTCGTCGCCGGGAGTGTAAGTTTCCTGTTCATATTCTTCGTTGTTTAATGGTTTCTCACTTTCCAGCCACTTGCGTTCCGCTCCTTCCTCCCAGATGGTGTAGTAACCCCTTGGTCCTCCTTTACCGCGACCGATGTAGATGGCACGGAACCCGTGAACCTGTATGCGGACAAAACAGTCACGCTTTACGGCGTAGGCCGCTTTCCCTTCCACTTCCTTGCCCTCCACATGGCTCACATAGACGAATATCTTGCTGCGGAACTTCTTTCGAAGGGCGATGATTCCTTCTGCCGTGGCCTCATACTGGTTGACAAAGTATTGCAGGGAGTCGATAATCACCACATCGGGACTGCGCTGCTTCTCCATCATCTCGTTCAGATCCGGAACGGTCAGTGCATCGGTAAATACAATCTTCTGCACCTTCGAGCGGATTCCTGCATCTTTCAGGTCTTTCTGGAAGTCGGCACAGAATCCCATTTCCAGCGAAGCGACCAGTACACGGTAACCCATGCGGTCGAATTCTTTGGCAAGCTGGAGGATGAAGCGTGTCTTGCCTTGCCCTGCCTTTCCGTACACAATCCAGTTGCCGCCCTTCTCACGGTTTCCGAACGCCTCGCTGAAAGGCTTTGAAAAGGGGATGTAGCTGTATTTCCGTTCTTCTATATTGGATATGCTCAATGCCCTCATACCTTCATCGCCCCCTCGCTGAGTTCCTGACGGATTACCACATCATCAATCATGCTTGCCAGCTCGCGCAGGTCGTCCGAGAACCATACCGTGCGCGGGTCTTCCGGATTGGGCTGTTTCTTCACTTTCGGCAGCTTTCCCCAGATGGTTTCCGCCATGTCCTTGTCGGGAATTCCGTTTGCCATGCAGATGGATACCACGTCTTTCTTTGTCGCGCCCAGCAGGGTAATGTAGTTTCGTCCGAAACGTCCGTCTATCTCATCGTAACCTTCGATACGTCCCACGTAACGTTTGATGTTCCGTTCCAGTGTTTCCGTTCCTGCCACCAGGCATCCCATGCGTCCCAGCGTGTCGTCATACAGCGGTATCAGGCAGTTCATGGCCGAGTGGGTGAGCTTTCCGGCATCGTCTATCAGCAGAATGGGGTGGCGGTCGGCCATGCGGTTCATGTGTGCGGCGCAGATGTCAAGCAGCTCGTCATTGTCCATGTACCGGTTCACTTTTTCGCCCATGGCGGTAGCCAGCTTTGTCAGGAACTTGTGGCTCGACCACTTGCGGCATTTCAGGTAGATTACGGAACCGTCACCGCATACATTGTACAGGTCGATGAGCGACTGGGTCTTTCCGCTTCCGGAACGGCTGCTGATGCAGTACCACTTGCTTTTGCTGCGGGCTGCCACAAACGCCGTCTTTACCTGACGGTAGGAGGTGACCGTGTCCACCACGTTGCGCGAGTTCTCGAAGAAATAGAGTCCGGCTGCAATCTTTTCGGCCAGAATGTCATCGCTTGCGGAATACTTGCCCGTACGGAACAGGCTCATGGAGGTGTCCGAAACGCCGCATCTGCGTGCCAGTTCGGCAGCCGAGCTGCCACGGTTTATCAGATTGTCGATATACTGTTTGAGTGCTTGTTTGTCCATAATTAAATCGTTTTTAAAGGTTATGTAAATCATCTTGAAAATCTCATGTCGGTAGGGTTCCATTCGTATGAGTCATCCTCATCCTGTGCGGTAGGAACTACCAGTTGCCTTTTCGGTGCGGGTATCGCTTCCTCTTCCACGACCACCGCGTCTGCGATGGCATCCCTTGCCTCGGAGCGGCGGTCCTTGTGCTGGCCGTGAATGTCAGTAATCAGTGCGCGGTCAAGCAGTGTGTTGCTTTTCAGCTGCGGATAGCGTGAAATCATTCCCTGAAGGGTTTCGTCCACCTGGTTCTGACGGTCGATATACCGCTGCTCCAGCTCATCGTTAAACTTCCTTACCTTGCTTCGGTGTTCGAAGTGTTCCGGCTTCTGGTCTGCAAGTGCCATCGGTACGGTGATGTCACGCTGCATGGTGAACCTCAGTGTGCCGATTTCCTTCTTCACCCGGTGTCCGGACGTGGATTCCGCGTTGCAGATAAGCACCTGCGAAAGGTCTTCGGGGTCGTAGTGTACCACCCAGTCCTCGTTGTAGTGGTTTCGCAGTTCCATGTTGAAGGTCTCGAAGTTGAGCCGCTGTCCCATGAGTTCCATGAGCAGCCCCTGACCCGTGAGGCGGTTGGTGCGTCCGGTAGTTTCGCCCATGAGGAAGAGGTATTCATCGTCATTGAAAGCTATTCTCCGTTCGCCCGGCGTGGCGGCCCATGCCTTCAGGTAGGCATCGCGCTTCAGTTCGCGCTCCCTGTTCATGATGGTGTGTATCTGCTGTATCACCACTTCCTCTGTGGGTATCAGGTGACGGTTGCGGTTCAGAATTTCAATGTTAGGCTGGCTGTCACGCTTGGCGTTGATGTTCACCCCGCTCCAGTTGGGCAGCATCTGGCAGTAGGTCTTGTTGATGTGGTTGAAGTAAGGTTCTATTATCTTCGACTTCGCATTGCCCAGTGCCGCAGGCGTGTAGTAAACGGTCATTGCCTCGTAGAACGGCACCATCACCTTTTTCTGGTAGTTGTCACTCTGCAACTGCATGGGCTTGTAGCGTGAGCCGAACAGTTCCTTGGTGTGCTTCACCGCATTGCGGAGCGCGGTGCGTATAAGTGCGGGGCTTTCGTGGTCGCCTATGGCGTAGCCCACCGGATATTTTCCGCAGGCATCGAGCACCACCACCATACATTTGCGGTTGGTGTAGGAGGTCTGTCTGGTACGCTTGATTTCACCGTCCACCACCTTTTCACGTATAACCTGCTTTTCGTACACCAGCTCCACGTCCCATCCGTCCAGTGTCCAGTAGGTCATGGCCGTTTCAGGCGGCGTGCGCTTTATCTGCATTTCGTACTTGTTTTTCCATGTATTGCCGCCCCTGCGGTGTCCGAGTGAAGTGGACTCCATTTCCTTGCGGTAGGCATCCACCGTGGCCGGACTCTTGATGAATGGGAGCGGTTTCTCTCCACCAGCTTCCCTTATCAGGTTCATCTGACGGATAACGAGGTTGTACTGTTCCATGATCTGCACGTTGTTCAGGTTCATGTGCTGGCTGAGCAGCTTGTGCATCACGGCCTCGCATTCCTCGTCCTTCACCTTTCGGGTGGAGGTGTTGCCGTGGTTCTTGTTCACCAGCGCATAGAAGCCTTCCTTTTCATACTGTAGTGCCTTTCGCTGGAGGGTCTTTCCGGTGGATGGCAGCTTGTGCGGATAGCGTTGATCGCCACGGCTGTTTCGCACGGCCAGCAGGTCGTTCACCATGCGGCTCAGGTTGTCCCACACGCTGACCTTCACCGTACCGTCGCCCACGCCCCGGCGGTTCTCGCGGTACAGCCGGAGCACGGCATCCAGCACCCGTGCCTGAAGGGTGTAGAGGGCGGCCTTTTCGGGCTTCAGCTTCTTTCCGGCCTCGTCGGTGAAGTCAGTGAAGAAGGTGTATGCCTCTTCGTTGTATTGCAGCTCGCGCTCCAGCAGGCTCTGTTTCAAAACGGCATCAAACTCCTCGTGCGGGTCGCCGTAGGCCTTGATGTATTGGTTCTTGATGTATTCTTCCATTGTGTCGAAATAGACTAATGCAGGTTGTCCTCCACCACGCCGGGCAATTACTATAAGCCCACGATTTACTTTTGAATAGTATGTGCCTTCTGGCAGAAATCCACTTTCTGTACCGATACCACTTTTTTTATTTCGTGCTATCAGCTCATTGGCGAAGACGCATACCTGATTGTTATAGATTACAGCCATGATTGTTCGTTTTTATCGTTTGTCCGGCTCCGGGACTTGAACCCGGATGGCAGCCGCTCGGTGAAGTTCTGCAAGCCGTGTGTGGTTCATTCCTTTTTCTGTGCTCTCTTATCCTCTCTGTCCAAACGTATTGCTGCAGGTATAAGTGCCAGGCAAAGGGTAACGGTTATAATCAAGTTCATTGTTCCATCTGTCAGTCGGTTCAGTATGGCTGCTGCCAGTATCAGCAGCAGATAGCGTGTAGTAGTATTGATTCGTTTCATTATTCTATGGTTTTGAGTTTGGAGCCATCCCTATTCTCGCGAACTGGGAATGGCAAGGATTCATCACTTATGCAGTTGGTTCTTAAATTTCCATCCTTTGGAAAATTTCCACCGACAGCTCTGGTGTCTCTGTAGATAAGGCACTGCTGTTGGTGGTTATTTCTACCCGAAGGCCTTTTTCTTTCGCTTGCTTGATGTGGTTGTTTAAAGATTTTATCTCATCTGTTATGATGTAAGCTAATTCATGTTCGTTTAATGGTATTTTCGGCATAGTTATTCCTCCTTTGATGATTCATCACTTTCTTTTCCTGTTACCTCCCGAAGCGTTCTTGCTCCCTGCAATACACCGCCCATTTCAAGAGCAGCTTTACGTATCATGTTCGCTACATTACTTCGGGTTCTGAACTTCAAAGCGTCACGAACTGTTACTTCACTTACGCTGAACTTTTCAGCCAACTTACGGCGGTCGCCGTGCATCATTAATATTTCTGCCATATCTTTATATGATTTTTAATTGTTGTTCAATAAATCCGTCCCTATTCCTCGCGAACCGGAACGGTTTTGCTACATTTGTAGCGATGCTTAATCAAACTTTATTTTGCTTATGAAATTCAATGACAATGATTGGATTGAATTCCGGCTTAAAGAAGAAGCCGGAGAATGTAAGAAGATCGTTTCCGGCATGAAATGCGAAAAGCATAAGCTGAAAGCGCACTTCTTATACGACTACGACAACGACCTCACTTACGCCCATCTTACGAAGTGCTGCTGTCCGGACTTTGCCAAGAAAGTGGCGGATGCGCTCCGTAAAGCTGAGGTCATTGATGTAGTAGACATTAAAGACTGTGAATACACTAAGACAGTCTGAAATCCGTGTCAGTTCCACACGGCACATATCGCCGACCATGTAAAGGTTTCTCCGGAATCGTTCGTGGTTGGCGATTTTCATTGCTTCCTCTTTGGTGGGGCTCTTTGCGGTTATCAGGCATTGGAATATCAGCCTCTCCACTCTTTTTTTATTGGTTTTTCCCATAATTTGCGTTTTTAAGGATTATTATTTATCTTCGTTGGCATCTTTCGGTATCGAAAGATGTTGCAAACTTAGGAAATATTCTAATTACAACAAAATATTCGATAGGAAATTTTCTATTACAACATTGATTTTATACCTAATTGCCTATGATTTTAGATAGAATAAAGGAATACATTGATAAAAAAGGCATAACAATAGCTGCTTTTGAACGTAGTATAGGTATGTCTAATGCTTCTTTCGGAAAGAGTCTTAAAGGAGGTAAGGCTATCGGTACAGATAAATTAGAAAATATCCTAAGTACATACCCGGATATTAACCCTTCATGGCTTCTTACCGGTGAAGGCAACATGCTTCGTACGGAGTCCGAAAAAGAAAACATACCGGTAGCTCATCCATCCGATTCGCCCATGGAAGGCATCCCTTTGATTCCCATCAGCGCAATGGCCGGAGCCTTCACCGGTGAGCAAAGCGTGCTGGAATACGAATGCGAACGATTTGTTGTCCCCACATTCAAGGGAGCTGAGTTCCTGATAAGCGTGAAAGGAAGCAGCATGTATCCTAAATATAATAGCGGTGACATTGTGGCTTGTAAGCGTTTACCGATGGATGACATATTCTTTCAGTGGAATAAAGTATATGTACTGGATACAGATCAAGGTCCGCTCATCAAACGGGTAAAGCCCGGTTCCGACAAGGAACACGTCCTCATCGTGTCGGACAATGAACACTACGAGCCATTTGAATTATCTTTGGACAGGATTTATCACGTAGCCCTGGTTATCGGAGTGATACGGCTGGAGTAAGTTGTAATATTATAGATGTAGTGAAATAACCAATAAAATAAAAGACGTATGAAAAAACTATTACTAATGATGGCAATGATTTTGCCAATGTTTATCACAAGCTGTTCTGATGATGAAGAAACTACAGTGCTGTCTGGCACTACATGGGAATCGACAGAAGAATATGGGGAAATCGTGTATCTGAAATGGACTCTTACCTTCCAGGGAACTTCATTCAACATCAAAATGCAGGCTGACACAGACCTGGACGGTGATTTTGATACAGACGAATCAGAATCGGGTTCTTATTCAATTGACGGAAATAATGTTTCACTCACTGCAGAAGGTCTTACCATGCGCGGAACATTCAGTGATAATGTGATGCACCTTGATTCCGGTGAAGCTGGAGGAGAATTCGTTTATTATAAGAAATAACGCTTAATTGGTATTTGAAAAGCGATTAAAATAATAATAATTATGGGAACACTAAAAGAACTAATCTCTACTAATTACGAAGATTATAAAGGAGTCGTTGCTATTGACAGACAAGACCAGTTTTTTGACAGTATCAAATCTTTGAACTTACCAAATGGTGTGATAGTGGGATTTGGGTTTAATTTTGGAGAAATAAAAGGTGAATGTAAACTAGAAAATGTGGATATATATTTGTATGTCGCACTACCTGAATATGGGGAAAGTGTTCAAGATATAATCAATTCAGGAACAGATAAACTCAAAGTAAACAAAATATCAAAGCGTATTCCTGTTTGCGAACTTGGTAAATACATAAAAAGATTCAACTGCTTTGGAATCTATAAAGATATTAATGTAGAAAAGTTCGAAATTTTATAAAGAAAAGGGGCCTGTAACGGCCCTTTATTTCTGTTCATTAAACTTTCCTTCAGCTACTTCATTCCTCAAAATCATCAGAAACTGCACCACATCATCTGTGGTCTTATTTTCCGGATCAAGTTTTATAATCTCTCCAATCCAACAGCTAAGCCTTTCAGCCATTCCTCTTTTTCCGGTGTGCTTTACATTTAAGCTGATGTGATTACTTGGTAAAACTAATTCCTCATTCATAAGAATAAATTTTTACTGTTTATATTGGTTTATAATTTCCTTGAAAATAAGCTCCCGGACTTTCACCGGGAGCGTTCACTTTAAACCTAATACCTATAAAAACGCAAAATCACAAAGTATTGGGGAAGAACCCGGACTCGAACCGGGGACACAACAGCAGGCGTCCAGTACTGTTTGCTCTACCTTCTGAGCTATTCTTCCTATTGTTTCAGCTGTAATTCTACACAAATATAAGCAAAAAGTAAATAAACACCTAATAATCAACAAGATAAAACAAAACGCGCACAAATAGCAATGTATTAAAGGTGCAAACTCAAAGCATAAACACGTAATTGACGCTATATTTACATACATATAGCGTCAAACCCGAAAGAAAAAAAAACGCAAATTGAATGGGCACTGCATGGGCAAATAGAACATTTCGTTTTGAATAAAGCATGGGCACTGCATGGGCATTCTGCATGGGCACTAAACTTTTAACAATAAAATTAACAGATTCAAGGCATGCACTTCAAAGGTATTAAATGGCATTTAATCCATGTTTCGGATATAAAAAAACGGCTTAGATTTCCCCGTTTTAAGGTATTCTAAGCCGTTTTTACGTGTTTTCTTGATATGTGTAACATCTTGTGCCCGAAACTCGCTCTAAAGTCCCGTATTTTGTAAAGCCTATGTAAACCTCTGTCACATTTCGTTTTTGCGCCGTCCGCACATCATTTTTGCCGCAACCTTTTACCTATCAATGAGTTACGCCTATTTTCACTTCATCCCGCTGTGGTACATTTCGTTCTGTGCCCCGTATAAGAACTATGAGGAAGCACATTTTAATGTCGTTGTGTGCCGGCTCTCTTTTGTTGGGGGCTTGTGCTGGAAAAGGTGAGCAGAAAATGAGTGTGTCACAAGAACCGGATACTTTGTTGATGCTGGTGGGCAGTTATGCAAGTGCAGATCAAGAAGGGATAAAGACGTATCGCTTCAATCAGGAGACGGGAGAGGCTGTGCTGGCCAGTACGTTGTCTGGGATTGAGAATCCGTCGTTTTTAGTGCCGACGGAAGACGGTACGCATGTGTATGCCGTGGGAGAGACGGAAAAAGGGTTTACGGCTAATGCGTTGGCATTGGATACGTTGACTGCGGGGCTGACGTTGCTGAACAGCCAGTCTACGGGTGGAGCTTCACCGTGTTATATTACGGTGAGTCCGGATGGCAAGTTTGTGTTGACCGCCAATTACATGGGAGCGAATATTACGGTTTTCCCTCGTCTGGCGGATGGAAAGTTAGGAGAGGGGCATGTCATTTCCTTCCAGGGAAAAGGAGCCGATAAGGAACGGCAGGAGCAGCCTCATTTGCACTGTGTGTATTTCACTCCCGACGGAAAGTTGCTTTTGGCAAACGATTTAGGTTTAGACCGTATTCACGCTTTTCCGGTAAAACAAACTTCAGGAACGAAAGGAACGGATTTATTGGATGAAGCGGCTGCTTTTGATATTGAGCTGGCTCCAGGTTCAGGTCCGCGTCATACGTGTTTTGACAAGCAGGGAAAACATGCGTATCTGTTGACGGAATTGTCTGGCGAGGTAGTGGTGTGGACGTACGATGGAAAGACCCTGACACAGCAGCAAGTCATCAAGGCAGACACGGTGGGTGCGAAAGGTAGTGCAGATATTCATCTGTCGCCCGATGGAAAATTCCTGTATGCTTCCAATCGTCTGCAGGCAGATGGCGTAGCTATTTTCAAGGTTTCTCCTTCCGATGGTACACTGACTAAGGTAGGTTATCAGTTGACTGGCATTCATCCGCGTAATTTCACGATTACGCCGAACGGAAAGTATCTGTTAGTAGCTTGTCGGGATACAAACGAGATTCAGGTATTTGCGCGTGATATGGAAACCGGTCTTTTGCAGGATATAGGCAAGACTATCCATACCGATAAACCGGTCTGTCTGCAATGGGTTATGAAATAAGTAATTGAACCATATACTTATACGGCGGGGAAAGATAGGCGGAAACGGCTTCCTTTCCCCGCTGTGCTTTGTACGCTGATTTGTCCCCCGTGCAGGCTGATAATCTGTTTACAGAGGGTAAGACCGATACCGGAACCGTTATTCTTAGTGGTGAAGAAAGGCACGAAGATACGTTCCGTCACTTCCGGCAGCATACCTTCTCCGTTATCGCTGATTTCGAAAATGAGTTCCTGTGCATGGGTTTCTACCTGGATGCGAATGTCCGGATGGGAGCGATGGGCACATGCTTCACGGGCATTCTTCAGCAGGTTTATAAATAGCTGCTCCATCTGTGTGCGGTCAGCATACCAGGTGAGCTGGGAAGACGGGCATTTATACTGCACTTCCAGTTCCGGGTAAAGTCGTTGCAGGTCGGAAAGAAACTGTTCCAGTGGGATTTCCGTCTTCATCGGGGCCGAGATACGGGTCAGTTTCCGGTAATTTTCTACAAACTCCAGCAAGCCTTTTCCCCGGCGGTAGATGACCTGTAGCCCTTGCTGTATGTAGGTATGCGTACGTGCATCATCAGGATGCTCCTGGCTTCGTTCATTCAATGTATCTGCCAGAGAGATAATTGGGGTGATGGAATTCATGATTTCATGCGTCAGTACCCGTATCAGCTTTTGCCAAGCTTCCATTTCTTTGTACTCCAATGCGCCGTGGATGTTTTTCAAGCTAATCAGCCGGCAGGTTCGTCCTTGCAGCTGGATGTGAGTGACCGACAGGGAGAGGTCGAAAGTGGCGTTTCCTTTTTGCAGGTGAGCCACCTGCTGGTTTTCCTGAATGGCCGTGCTGATTTCTTCGGGCAGATGGGCGCAGTGTCCCAATAGTTCGCGGGCTGCCTTGTTCATCCATTCCATCCGGTTGCTTCGGTCGGTGACGAGGACGGCCGTATCTACCTTGTTCAGCAGCATTTCATAGTATTGGTGCTTTACCTCCTCATCTACTATACGGGTGCGCAGGTTCTTCAGAGCCTGTGAAAGTTCTTCTGCTAACTTCTGCATCTGCGGGTCGGCAAAAGGTGCGCAAACCCGCTGTCCCAGGTCATTCTGTTTCATGCATTCCACGAGCCGGTACATGGTTTCAGTCTGCCGGATTTGTATGCGGTACAGGCTGTAACAGATGCCAATGAGCAACAGTCCGCAGATGATGGTACAGAACCACAGTCCATGCAGCATGGCTAAAACACCTGCGATAATCAGACCTGTCAGTCCTAAAATGTGCAGTATCAGGTAGTATCCATACGTTTTCATAAGCCCCATTTTTCCAGTTTCCGATAAAGTGCAAAACGTGTAATTCCTAATAGTTCGGCGGCCTTGCTCATGTTTCCTGTGCTCACTTTCAAGGCCCGTTCGATAGCATTCTTTTCCAGTTTCTCTAAGTTGAGTTCTTCCGTCAGTGCAGGCTGGTGCGCGGCGGCATTCCCTTGTGGAAACAAGAAATCATCCGGTTTCAGGAGTCCGTTTTCGCTCAGAATGACGGCACGTTCCACGGTGTGCTGTAACTCACGCACATTACCCGGCCATTCGTATTTCAGCAGCTTGTTTTTGGCTTCACGCGTCAGTCCCTTGATTTCCTTGCGGTATTTCCGGTTGTACTGATTCAGAAAATGTGTAGCTAACAGCAGAATATCTTCTCCACGTTCCCGTAAAGGAGGGATGTGAAGTTCCACAGTATTGATGCGGTACAACAAATCCTGACGGAATTTTCCTTCTGCCACCAACTGATGCAGGTTGGCATTGGTGGCACAAATCAGCCGTACATCGATGTGTATCGGATTGACTGCCCCCAGTCGGGTGATGCACTGCTTTTCGATGGCCGTCAGCAACTTGGCCTGCATGGGCAGGGACAAGTTGCCGATTTCATCCAGAAACAACGTACCCCCTGAAGCTGTTTCCATTCTGCCGGGTTTCGCTTTCCGGGCATCCGTAAAGGCCCCCTTTTCGTACCCGAAGAGCTCACTTTCGAACAACTGCTCCGGAATACTTCCCAAGTCGATGGGAATAAAGACCTGTTCCCGGCGGGGAGAGAAGAAACGCAGCATGCGTGCAGCCAGGTCCTTCCCGGTACCATTTTCTCCCAGTATGAGCAAGTTGGCATCCGTATCAGAAAGCTTGTAGATGGTTTCTTTTACCTTCTGCATGGCGGGGGAGTTGCCAATCAGTTCCGGAATGCGATCGTCTCCCTTCAGGGCCTGTACCTCATTCTGCAACCGTCCTACTTCCTGGCGTGAACGGCTGAGTTTGACGGCAGCCGACAATGTAGCCAACAGCTTTTCCTTCTCCCATGGTTTGGAGATAAAATCAGTAGCCCCGGCTTTAATGGCCTGCACCGCTTTTCCCGTATCCGCGTAGGCCGTCATGAATACCACTACCGCTTGCGGGTCGATACGGAGGATCTGCTTCAGGTAGTCAAACCCTTCCTGCCCGCTGATGGCATCCCGCTGGAAATTCATGTCGAGCAGAATCACATCGGGATGGAAGGTAGTCATGAAATGTTCAATTCGTGTAGGCTGTGTAGTCACTCGAATCTGCTCCATATAGGGCTCTAATAGCAGGTTCAAGGCGAAGAGCACGTCTTCGTTATCGTCAATGATGAGTATTTTTCCTTTTTCTTCCATACAATATCAAGGTGTCTTTCGCAAAGATAATGCTTTTTTGCATGTGCTGTATGTGCATTTTCGCACGCTTTTTGTGCGGATGCGCACACGAAGTGAATTTGCTCGATTTTTCTATCTTCTACATAATCAGTGCGTTATCCGAATGGCACAGTTTTTGGATATAAAAAAGCAGATAACTATGCGTATGAAGATGGGAAACAAGATACTGTGGCTTATGAGTTGCCTGCTTTTTTGCGGGCAAGTTGTGTGGGGAGAGAAGCTGACACTGCAAGAGGCTATTCAGTTGGCGCAGGCCAGCTCTCCAGAGGCAGAAGCTGCCCGGCATACCTACCGGGCAGCTTACTGGAGTTACCGTTCGTTTCGGGCAGACTACCTGCCTGAGGTAAGTTTGTCTGCATCGCCTTATCTGAACCGGCAGATTAATAAGGTAACCCAGCCCGACGGTACGGAACTGTTTCTCCGACAGAACCAGCTGGCTACCGACTTGACGCTTTCCGTTAGCCAGAACGTCTGGTTCACGGGAGGTAACTTGTTCATGCAGACGGCTGCCCAGCGTATGGATGAACTGGGCGAGAAAAGCACGGCTTATAACACCCAGCCTTTCACGGTAGGTTACCGTCAGTCGCTCTTTGGTTATAACTCCTTGAAGTGGAACCGCCGCATTGAGCCCGTCCGTTTTCAGGAGGCTAAGAAAACATATAGTGAGACGCTGGAGCTGATTGCTTCGAAAACATGCGAGTTGTTTTTTGCACTGGCATCTGCCCAGTCCGATTTGGAGATTGCCCGAGCCAACTATGCTTCCGCCGATACCTTGTATCGCTATGCCCGCGGACGGTATCGCATCGGCAGCATTACGGAGAACGAGATGTTGCAACTGGAAGTGAACAAGCTGACCGAAGAAACTAACCTGATGAAAGCCCGTATCAGTGTGGAAGACGCGATGCTTACCTTCCGTTCTTTCTTAGGTATCCGGGAGGAAGAAGAGATAGAGGTGGTTCCGCATGACAGTGTACCGGATTTTGAAGTGCCTTTGGACAAAGCGCTGGAACAGGCGCATTTTCACAGTCCGGAAATCGAGACCTACCGGCGGATGCAGTTGGAGAGTCGCAGCCAGTTGGCCTCCGCTCGTGCCAGTCGGGGACTAAAGGCAGATTTGTACCTTCAGTTCGGACTTTCGCAGACCGCTGCCCGTCTTCGGGATTCCTATCGTGACCCGCTCGACCAGCAATACGTGAGCCTGTCCGTAGTGATTCCGATACTGGACTGGGGGAGAGGCAAGGGAAAAGTGCGTGTGGCCAAATCGAACATCGAGCTGGTCAATACCCAGGTGGAACAGGGCATGAATGATTTTGAACTGAACGTGCGGCAGATGGTACGGCAGTTTAATCTTCAGGCACGGCAGGTGGAAGTAGCCTCCCGTACCGACGAAACAGCCCGCCGACGGTATGAAGTGGCACTCCGCCTTTACCTGATGGGCAAATCCTCGGTGCTCGATTTGAATGCGGCCACTACGGAGAAAGATACCTCCCGGCGCAATTATATCGAGGCTCTGAAAACCTACTGGATGCTGTATTACGGACTCCGCAGCCTGACGCAATATGATTTTTACCGGAACTGTCCGCTGACTGAAACTTTACCTGAAATATAACACAAACCGATTATGGATATACAATTGAAAAAGAAACCCTGGTACGTTCGCTATCGCCTTTATCTGGCGGGCGGCGTACTCTTGCTGGCCGGACTGATTTATGTGATTATACTGGCTTCCGGCCCCCAGCGTTTACGCATTGATGCGGACTCTGTGCAACTGGCCGAGGTGAAGCAGGCCCCTTTCCGTGAATACGTGGACGTGGAAGGAGTGGTGCATCCCATTCTGACTTTGATGGTCAATGCCCGCGAGTCGGGTAATGTAGCCCGCATCGTAGCCGAGGAGGGAAGCCTTTTACAGCAGGGAGATACCATCTTGCTGCTGACCAATCCGGACCTGTTGCGCGAGATAGACGACCAGCGGGATGAATGGGAGAAGCAACGCATCTCTTATCAGGAGAAGGCTCTTGAGATGGAACAGAAAAGTCTGACTCTGAAACAACAGACATTGGAGGCTGCCTACGAGTTGAACAAGATACGGAAAAGCTTTGCACTGGAGCAGGAAGAATACCGTATGGGCATCCGCAGCAAGGCGCAGCTGGAAGTGTCGGAAGATGAGTACCGCTATAAAACGGCTTCTACTCAGCTGAAGATGCAGAGCCTGCAGAGCGATTCGGCCATGACGGTCATTCGCAGAGAACTGTTGCGAAACGACCGGGAACGGGAACAGAAGAAGCTGGAGCGTTCTTTGCTGCGGATGGAAGAGCTGGTGGTACGTGCACCGACCGATGGGCAGCTCAGTTTTGTGAAGGTCACATTAGGCCAGCAGGTGGCAGCCGGAGAGAATCTGGCGGAAGTAAAGGTCATGTCGCAGTTCAAGGTGCATGCTTCTCTGAGCGAATACTACGTAGACCGGGTGACAGTAGGTCTGCCGGCATCCGTGACTTATCAGGGAAAACGCTATGCTTTGAAAGTCAGCAAGGTGGTGCCGGAGGTGAAAGACCGCACCTTTGATGTGGACTTAGTCTTTACGGGAGAAATGCCTGAAAACGTCCGTCTGGGAAAAAGCTTCCGGGTACAGATTGAGTTAGGGCAACCGGAACAAGCCTTGGTAATTCCGCGCGGTAATTTCTATTCGCAGACCGGCGGGCAGTGGATTTACAAACTCAATGCCGACAAGACCCGGGCGAGAAGGGTTCCGGTGGTAATCGGGCGTCAGAACCCCTTGCAATACGAAATAACCGAAGGTTTGCAGCCCGGCGATTGGGTGATTACCACAGGATATAATAACTTTGGCGACGCGGAAGAGCTGGTGTTTAAGTGAATGAACCAGATGCTTTCACCTGCTTCCAGTACTTCCCCGAAAGTACCGGAGTACTGCCTAAGAAGTACTGTAGTACTTTCAGGGAAGTACTGGAGTACTGCAAAGAAAGTACTGGGAACGCTTAAAGTGAAGAATTACAGAAAGTTGGGAAATTAATAGTGAATATTGGAAACAGTGACTCTCCGGAGTATCCTATAGTCGAATATAATTATTGATTTATGAAAGGGAAAATAAAACACATAACTATTGCTTTGGGAATCTGTCTTTTATTGGCAATGATTGTACTGGGGCTTAAAAACCGTAATACTATATATACCTGGTTTTTGGGCGATGTTCAGAATCTTTATATGCAGGCAGATAGTTTGTACAGACAGAAAAGATACGAGGATGCCGCGACTCTGTATTCAAAACTGGCAAAAATAGACACAGCAAAACGTTGCCAGTTTATTTTGGGCGATATATATTATCAGGGTAAGACAGGGGTAAGGAATTACAAAAAGGCCATGAAGTTATTCCTGGAATCGGCAGATAACGGCAATGCGGATTCTCAGAACAATCTGGGCTATATGTATGCGTATGGCATAGGAACAGACATCGACTATTCTAAAGCTAAAAAATATCTCAGTCTGGCTGCTTTGCAAGGACACTCTCAAGCGCAAGTGGGATTGGGTAGTCTTTACAGGCATGGCTGGGGAGTTACCAAGAGCTATTCGGAAGCATTCAAGCTATATAAAAAGGCTGCGGCACATGATAATACTGATGCTATGAATAATTTAGGATATATGTACACATTCGGTTACGGAACTTCAACCAGCGCGGGCGATGCTATATACTGGTTTGAAAAATCTGCTTCAAGAGACAATGTTTTCGCCTTGTTTAATCTGGCTGTGTTTCATATTGAAGGACATGGATACCCCAAAGATTTATCGAAAGGAGCTGAACTTCTTTCAAGAGCGGCTGAACTGAATTCTCCCGCAGCGCAGTTTAATCTGGGATTGATGTACTATTTCGGAAAAGGTGTTGAGAAGGATTATGCCAAGGCAAAACATTTGTTCCAACAGGCGTCCGCCCAAGGACATAACCATGCGTTGGAATTTCTCATGAAGGTGGAGAATAAGGAGAAGGTTTCTGAAACCGATTCAATTTATGATTGGAAATTGAAGGCGATATAATGTGGGTATTAAAAATACCTGATTTTATAATTGTTGACACGAATGAGTGAAAAGATATGATTGCACATTACCTGAAAATAGCCTGGCGTAACTTGCTGAAATACCGTATGCAGAGTGTGGTCAGTATTTTAGGACTGGCCGTGGGCTTGGCATGTTTTGCCCTTTCTGCCTTCTGGATACATTATGAGATGACGTACGATACGTTTCATCGTGATGCAGACCGTTTGTATCTGGTTGGAGTGAATGACGATAGTTTCGGCGGGTCTTCCGCGAGCTTCACGCCTTATGCCTTGGGACGTTACCTAAAGGAACATTATTCGGAAATTGAAGATTACTGTTTGTTTGAGGCAGAAACTTTTTTTGTGCTGAAAGACAACCGGATGCTGGAGTTGCCCATGCTTCTGCCCGATACTACTGCTTTGCGTATGCTGGACATCCGTGCTTTGGAGGGGGATGAAAGTTTTCTTCGTGCCGGTACCACAGATAACCGTATTGCTATTACGGAGAAGGCCGCAAAACAGCTGTTTGGCACTACGGATGTGATTGGCCAGACCGTGACCAATGCCAACTGGAACAAGGAATATACCATTGGTGCTGTGGTGAGCGACTGGGGAGTGCACACCAATTTCCCGTACGCCTTCCTGGGTAACGGAAGCGGACGGACAGGCTGGGACGATTACACCTACCGGACACTTGTCAAAGTGAAGCCAGGTACGGATGTCTCCCGATTACTGGAGAAGATGAATGCCCACTTCCCCGAAGAACTGACCAAAAGCAGGTATCAGGAGAACACGGGACTGACACGTTTCTACCTGGAGCCGCTGACGGGTCTTAGTGCCACGGAAGGTTTCATCCTTAAAAACAACCAGACGGTGCAGTTCCGTTATATCACCTGGTTTGCTGCTGTAGGTGGACTTATTATCGTTTGTGCTTTTATCAATTACCTGACAATCTACATCGACCGTTTCCGTACGCGCAGAAGAGAAATGGTGTTGCGGCAGGTTTGTGGGGCAGGACTGCGTTCGTTGGTTACTTTGCTTTGTACTGATTTTCTGCTGACAGTCCTGGCGGCCTTGGTCGTAGGGATGGTATTGGTAGAGTTGCTGATGCCGATTTTCCTCCGATATTCTCTGATTCAGGATGCCGACTTTTCGAACTACCGTTCAATCTTGTTCTACATTCTGTCGGTATCGGTAGTCATGATGGCTATCGTAGTGCTGTGGGTATGGCTGTTTCAAAAGCGGTCATTGCATGGAAATATGCATACGGGCAATGCGCTTTCGGGTATCGCTTGGCGGAAGGGAAGTGTCATTCTTCAGCTGACAGTCTGTATGGCTTTCATCTTCTGTACGGTGGCTATGCAGCTGCAACTGCACCATTTGCGGAATGTGGATACAGGCATGGACTATCGCGGACGGGCAGCCGTCAGCATTTGGATGAATGTGGACATGAACGTATGGGCCGAGAAAATCAAGGCCTTGCCGATGGTGACGGAAGTGATACGTCCGGCCTATTGGCCGCTGCTGGGCGAAGGGGCTTATTCGTCGTACCTGATAGATGGATATACAGGCATGGAAGGCCGGCTGGAGCAACCCCTGACCTTCGACGAAGTGCTGGCGGGTGAAGAGTTCTTCCGCTTTTACGACATGCAGCTGCTGTCTGGTGAATGGGTATCGGCCAAGTCGGAATACTGTCAGGTGAACATCATGGAGAGCACAGCCCGTCGTATGGGCTGGAATCCCGAAGAAGCTGTAGGCAAGCAACTGTTCTTCGTCAACCGCGAACAGGAGCCTATGACCGTTATCGGCGTAGTGAAAGACTGTGCCTACAAGTCGCCTACCGCTGAGCTGCCTAACACTGTATTTGTCAACACTGACCAGATGAAGTGGATGCACGCCCGTTGCTTCGTACTCTTCAAATACCGTCCGGGAACGTGGGACGAATGTCGCCGTCGCATTGAAGAGATGCAGCGTGCCGAGCTGCCCGACCGTAAGCTCTTTCTCTATAGTGAAGAAGAACGTTACAACGATTATCTGAAGTCGGAAGATGCTTTGTCGTCATTGCTTGGGTTCTCATCGCTGGTGTGTATCTTCATTTCGATATTCGGTATCTACTCGCTGGTGACACTGGCATGCGAGCGGCGCCGTAAGGAGATAGCTATCCGCAAGGTAAACGGAGCCACGGTGAGGAATATCCTTACGCTGTTTTTCAGAGAATATGCTTTGCTGCTGCTCGTTTCTTCGCTGATTGCCTTCCCAGCTGCCTGGTGGGTGATGAGACGTTGGATAGAGCATTATAACCGTCAGGTGGAAATCGGATTCCTTCCATTTCTGCTGATTTTTGTCGGCGTTGCCCTTTGCGTGGCGGCTTGTATCGGGCATCGCATTTGGAAAACGGCAAATGAGAATCCGGCAGAGGTGATAAAGAGTGAATGATATAAAAGAATGCTATAGAAATAAGAAAAGAAAACAAAACAAAACAATATGAACACACTACGCTATGCATTACGTTTCCTGCTCCGTGCACGGACGTACACACTGATTAATCTGTTGGGGCTGGCATTCAGTCTGGCTTGCTGCATCATTTTGCTCCGATACATCCATCGGGAATTGACGGTCGATACCCATTGTGTAGACCGGGAAAAAGTGTATGCCGTGCAAGTGAGTGTGTCTGGAGGTGCATATTGGGGCTCTTATGCAGCTTATCGGAATGACAGTGTACTGATTGCTCCTGAACTGATAGAAACGAAATGTAGTTTTGTTCCGTTGGAGAATGATTTTCTGGTCAGTGAGGGACACCGTTACCGTTGCGATGCCCTTGCTACGGACAGTACGTTTTTTCAACTGTTCTCTTATCCGCTGATACAGGGAGAAAAGAACCTGACCGATCCTTCTTCAGTAGTACTGACCCAATCGTATGCACGGGAGGTTTTTGGTTCGGACAACCCTGTCGGAAAGACAATCACTTATTCCAACGGACAAGAATATGTGGTGAAAGGCGTGATTGGGCTTCCTACCAACAAAACCTGGCTGAATTTCGATTTGCTTCTGGCAAATACCTCTTCCAATAGGTGGGAGAAGATGCCGCTGGATTTGTACCGTTTTGTACCTGGAGCAGATATGAATAAGCTTAATCAAGTAGGGAAACATCCACGCAGCCTGAATCCGCACTATCCGTCGGATACACGGGTGTACACCTTTCGTTTCGTACCTTTGAAAGAATGTTACTTTTCCAAGTTGGAAATAAGGGAACAATCACCTATTTATGTATGGGGAGATTGGGGACAGTTGCAGATATTTATGGGTATCTGTGCGTTGCTGCTGGTTACCGGATTGCTGAACTTCATCAACCTTTACATGATTTTTATGCTCAAACGCACGCACGAATACGGTATACGCCGGGTGTTTGGAGCAGGAAGAGGAGCTGTCTTTGCACAGATTTTTGCCGAGAACTTTCTGCTTTCCGCTCTGGCTGTGCTGCTTGCGTGGGTATGCATTGAACTGACCCGGGTGCCCGTGTCCCGCTTTTTCGGGTTTGATTTCTCTTATACAGCTTTCGATGGGTATTTGTCCTTGGTGTTACTTGTATTCCTGCCGTTGATGGCCTCGCTTTATCCGTATTTCCGTTTCACGCGTATCTTGCCTTCTGTCGGCATTCGTCTGGTGAGTACGGCCGGGCAGTCGGTACGGGCGAGGATGGGACTGTTGCAGTTGCAGTATGTACTTACCTTGATATTGGTGGTACTGGCATTTTATTTTAATCGTCAGCTTGATACTTTGTTGAATACCGAACCGGGGTATCGTACGGAGAATATTTTAGTGGCGCATCTGGCGCACGAATCGAAAGATTTTTCTTCCTATCAGAATCCGGAAGACATACAGGCACGTGTGCAGCGAGTGAAACAACTTGGTGCCAAGATGAAAGCTTGCCCTGATATAGAGTATTGGGTAGCGGATCAATCTGCGCTGACTTCTAGTGATTTTGGAATGAAGTTTATAGGAAACAACGGGCGTACGGCTTTTTTGTATATGTGGTATGCCAATCCTTCTTTCTTCCGGCTTTATGAGCTGCGTTTTGTAGAGGGAACGCTTCCCTCAATGGAAGAGGAAGAAGATTGGGACAGGGAGTATTATGTGGTGAACCGTGCGGCACTGAAGGAGTTGGGGTATGATTCCTGTCAAGGAGCTACATTGATGTATGAAGATGACAAGATGAGGGCTCAAAACCCGGAAGCGCATTCTATTGTAGCGGTTATCGATGATTATTATGACGGACATATCAGTGCGGGTGTGCATCCGATGGTATTTGTGGTGCGACGTGGCTCTTCCGGTGACCTGTATACGTTGTCATTCCGTCCGGGACGTCTGGCTGCGGTGATGGATTACTTGAAAAAAGTGGAACGTGAAATATATGGCACAGAGGAATTTGAATATACGTTGTTTTCCGACCAGGTGAAACAGATATATGCGGCAGACCGTCGGATGGCAATGCTTTACACTTCGTTTGCCTTTATCGCCATTGTCGTATCCTGTCTGGGGCTGTTCGGCATTTCCCTGTTCGACATCCGCCAGCGTTACCGGGAGATTGCCATCCGCAAGGTGAACGGTGCCATGCTGAAAGACCTGTATGTACTGTTGCTTCGTCGTTACGTGGGGATGCTGTTGCTGGCAGCCGTGGTGGCAGTGCCGCTGGCTTGGCTGGCCATCCACTACTATACCGCCGATTTGGTGGTGAAGGCTCCGGTGACGGTCGGTCTGTTCCTGACAGCCTTTCTGATAGTAGCAGTGATTTCTGTGGCTACGTTGCTCTGGCAGGTGAACAAGGCTTCCCGTATCAATCCGAGTGAAGTAATGAAAAGTGAATAATAAAAAAACAAATTTATATGAATACATTACGCTATGCATTACGTTTCCTGCTCCGTGCACGGACGTACACACTGATTAATCTGTTGGGGCTGGCATTCAGTCTGGCCTGCTGCATCATTTTGCTTCGATACATCCATCGGGAACTGACGGTCGATACCCATTGTGTGGACCGGGAAAATGTGTATGTGTCTCGTTGTCAGATTGGCGAGAACGATGCATTGGTCTCTTCCACATTGAATGGTGATACGCTGGCTGTAGACCCGTCACTGGTCATGCAACGTTCACGGGTCACACTGCTGGATCATGACATGATACGTTACAAGGACAATCGTCTGCAGGTGAATATGATAGTGGCCGATACGACCTTTCTGAAACTGTTCCGTTATCAGCTTTTGCAAGGAGAATATTCCCTTTCAAAGCCAGGGATGGCCTTGTTGAGTGAGCACCTGGCACATAAGTTGTTTGGTAAGCAGAATCCCATTGGAGAGACCTTTGTTCTGTCTACTGGGAAATCAGTGACGGTATCCGGAATCTTCGCTACTCCTGAAAACAAGTCTATCTTGCAGGTAGATGCCATTCTTTCTGAAATGCCTGGAGCACTTTGGGAAAGAATGCCCATGGAGTTTGTCCGTTTTGTGCCGGGAGCGGATATTCAGAAATTAAATGAGGCAGGCAAGATCTTGCGTCCTACGCAGGTGGGAGATGGCAGTATGTACACTTTCTCCCTCCTGTCACTGAAGGATGTATATTGGGAGTCACGCTTGTTGTACCGCACTTCTCCTACGATGTGTGTGTCGGGCAACAGGGCTCAGTTGTATGTTTTGTCGGCCATGTGTATCTTTATATTCTTTATCGGTCTGCTTAATTACATCAATTTGTATGCGGTGCTGTTGGGCAAGCGATTACGGATTTATCTACTTCATCGGGTGTGGGGAGCAGGCTTCCGTCCTCTCTTCATGTTGGTGTACTGGGAAAATCTGGTGCTGTCGGTCTTGTCGTTGTTGCTGGCCTGGACAGTGGTGGAACTTGCCCAACCTTTTGTCAACCGTTTGTTTGACACGGTATTTACCGTAGGGACGTTTGACGTATGGGTGTCATTGTCTCTTTTGGTGTGGTTGCCGTTGCTCATATCATTATGCACGGTAGTTCGGTGCTGGAAATCCCCGTTGGGTATGTCGCTGGTTCGTTCGGGGAATGACAGGAAGTCAATACGCTTGCGTCAGGGATTCTTGTTCGTGCAATATACGGTAACCATTGTACTGGTTGTCCTTGCCTTGTTCTTCCATCGTCATCTCAACTTGCTGTTGAATACTCCACCGGGATTTCAGGTGGAAAATGTGATTCATGCCAACTTAGTGTATGAGTCGACTGACTATGCCTCTTATACCGATGAATCGATACAGGCCCGGAAGCAGCGTGTTGCTCAGATTGATGAGGCGTTGAGTAAATGTCCAGACATTTCATGTTGGACAGCTGGTTTGTATTCCATTTTGGATTTCGACTATACGGCGGAGTTTCAGAATGCGAAGGGAGAAACCGTTTCATTGAATCAGAATTTTGCCACTCCCGAATTCTTTACCTTGTTCAATTTGAAACTTGTGGAAGGGAAACTGCCTGTTGAAGAAGACGGGTTTGTGGTAAATCGGGCGGCTTTGCGTGCTTTGGGATACACCTCTTTGGAGGGAGCTACCGTGTTGGACCTCCGTATGAAAGAATTTGTTCCGGATTTGCAGGCCCGTCCCATTGTGGGAGTGATAGAGGATTATTATAGCGGACATATCTCCAAAGGAGTACGTCCCATGCTGTTCATGGTTTCTCCTACTATGCGGGGAGACGTGTATCAGATAGCATGTCAGCCGGGCAAACTTTCTCAGGTGATAGATTATCTGCGGAAGCTGGAAAGGGAAGTATATGGTACGGAAAACTTTCAGTATTCGTTGCTGAAGGACGATGTGCAGAAGTTGTATAAATCCGATCAGCAGGTAGCTACCATTTACTCGGCTTTTGCCTTTATTGCCATTGTCATTTCCTGTCTGGGCCTGTTGGGTATTTCCTTGTTCGACATCCGCCAGCGTTATCGGGAGATTGCTATCCGCAAGGTGAACGGTGCCATGCTGAAAGACTTGTATGTGCTGTTGCTTCGCCGTTACGTGGGGATGCTGTTGCTGGCAGCCGTGGTGGCAGTGCCGCTGGCTTGGCTGGCCATCCACTACTATACCGCCGATTTGGTGGTGAAGGCTTCGGTGACGGTCGGTCTGTTCCTGGCAGCCTTCCTGATAGTGGCAGTGATTTCCGTGGCTACGTTGCTTTGGCAGGTGAACAAGGCTTCCCGCATCAACCCGAGTGAAGTAATGAAAAATGAATAAAGAAAAGCAAGAATGAATCTATGATGATTACGCATTATTTGAAAGTAGCCTTCCGCAATTTGTGGAAATACAAGACACAGCACCTGATTGCGTTGGCTGGAGTGGGAGTGGCCTTGCTGTGTTTCAGCATTTGTTTGTATTTAGTCCGTTATGTGCATGATATAAATCATTGTTTTGAAAATTATAACCGGATTGCCGAATTGAGCCTATATGATGAGGAAGAAGAAGCTCTTATAGCTACACCCGTGACTCTGGCCGAGGAACTGCGCATCAAAAAACAGGATGAGATTGAAGCCCTTTGTGTTGTGGATCATTCATATATGGAGCGGCCCTTTAACGTAGAGGTGAGAGACGGTAAACAACTGCCCTACACTTTCAATGTGGCAGAAACAGATTCATCTTTTTTTCAGGTACTTACTCCCCAGATTTTATGCGGTTCGGCTGAAGTGGCCAAGATGATGCCAAATTCATTGGTTGTGAGTGAGAGTATGGCACGTCGGGTGTATGGAGATATTCGTCAGGCAATTGGTAAACAGCTTGTGATGACCCGCCGGTTATCCACTTCACCGGATTCTACTCCCCGTACCGGTGGCATTGTTTATACCATTCAGGCCGTCATTGCTGATATTTCGGAAAACAATAGCATTTCTTTTCTGAATTCTTTGGATATGTTTTCCATCAACGATTCGGAAGGAATTATACAGAGTGACGCACGTTATTCGATAATTGGTTCTTATACCTATGCTTTGCTTCGGGAAGGAGTGACTCCGGAACAGCTGGATGAACGATTTCGAAAGGTTAAGCAAACTCATCATTATTTTGTTACGGATTACGTTGTCCGTGCTTATCCAATGGGAGCTGCATTTGTAGAAAGAGGTGATTTGCGGGTGATGGCGTGGATAACCATGGCAGCCGGAGTCTTGATTTTACTGGTGGCTTTGCTCAATTTCTTTCATTTGCTGATAGGTTCATTTCTTACCCGTATGCGTGAATTTAGTATTCGGAGAGTGGCGGGAGCTACTGCTTCCGGAGTGTTTCTTCAGTTGTTCGTACACTCGGCTTTGCTGATTCTGTTGGCCGGATTGCTGACTTTTGTCTGCATTGAGGTGTTGACTCCCTGGCTGCAAATGGAAATGGCTGGTATATCCTTACAGATTGATTCATCTCTGTTGATGAGACAGACCTTTGACTATCTGCTCGGATTGTTGGGTGTGGGTGCTTTGATTTGTTGGTTTGTGGGGTGGAAGGTACGTCATACTCCGGTGCATGCGGGAGTGACAGGTGGTATACATCGAAGAGGAAAAAAACGCCTGAGAAATTTGTTGCTTGGTGTGCAGCTGTTCATCTGTTGGGTTTTTATCTCACTAGCAGCGGCACTTTATCTGCAATCGGATAAAACGGGACGTACCTTGTTCGGGACATTGAGCTTGGAGGAGAAAGAGCAGATTTTGAGCATTCCGATGGATTTTTCCTTTATGAACGCCGTGCAGAAGCAGGATCTGATACATCAGTTTAAAAACTTGTCGGGAGTCGAAGAGGTACTTCCGGCCGACATCAATTATTTGGGAGGTGTTTCCGGTACGGGTATGTATACGGAGAAAGATAATAAAGGCAGTTATGTGGATGTAAATGTGATGCGTATAACTTCCGGTTTCTTTCGTTTCATGCACATTCCGATGCGGTCGGGACATACGCCGCGTGAGTCGTCCGATTTGGTGATAGACGAGGCATTATCTCATCGTCTCGGAACGGACATCATGGGGAAACCGCTTTATAATTTTGACGGAGATGCCTACACGGTTAAAGGAGTGTGCCAGACATTTGTGTCTAGTGTGTATTATGATAGTGAAGGATTTATATTCCTCCTGAGCGGGTTCGACGATTATTGTGGGCATTGCTATGTGAAGTGTAAGGAAGGACAGGCGGAAACCGTCTCTCAGGAGGTCAGGAAGATACTGAAAAAGACGTTGCCGGAAAGTGTGGAAGTGAAGGTAAGCACGTTCATGGACGACATCCGTGAGTCACAGGTGCTTGAGTTCAAGCTCCGCGGAATTGTATTGTTCTTTTCGGTAGTGGTGCTGGTGATTTCGTTGTTGGGCGTGTATTCAGCCGTGACCATCGACACGGAATATCGGCGGAAGGAGATGGCTATCCGAAAGATCAACGGTGCCGGAATGCGTCAGATAGTCTGGCTGTTTGCCCGGCTTTATGTTACTTTACTGACGGTGACGGCTGTGTTGGGATTTGCGTTGGTTGAATTCTTGTTGAGGCAGTTTAGTACCTTGTATACGGTGTTCTTCCAGCATGGGGTGGCTTTCTATTTTTGCCTCTTCCTGAGTGTCTCCTTGTTCGTTGCCCTTACGGTAGCTTTCCGTATTTGGCAGGTATCCCGGGTGAATCCGGCAGAAGAAATCAAGCGGGAGTGATATAAATGTAGTATAATAACCTAAAATTGAAAATATCCATGAGAAAACAAGTATTAGCCTGTCTGCTCTTAGGTGCATTGGGAGCACAGGCACAAGAGAAATTTGTGGTGGAAGGTCAGTTGAAGAATATTCCCGACGGAACTGTGTTCTATTTGATGAAGCAAGAGGGTAACGTGGGGAGTATGGCAGCTACCGATACGCTGCAGAACGGGACATTCCGTTTTGAACTGACTATCGCCGGAAACGAGCTGGAAGGTTATGGCTTGATGGCACGTGATGATACGAAATTCCCACCCATGTTGCTTGAACTATGGGTAAATCCTGGCAGTCATCTGCTCATACAAGGAGAGAATCCTTATATTTATTCCTGGAAAGTAGAGAGTGATGTCAAGGAACAACAGTTCCAGCAGCAGCTGATACAGGCTTCCCATAAGGAATGGGAGGAATTTCAGCGGTTGACCATGCAAGAGTTTGCACTGATGAGGTCGGCTGCGCAGGGAGGAAACAAAGAACAGGCCCGTGCGCAAGCAGACAGTCTGCAACAGCTGACAGAGAAGTTGAGTGATCAGATTGCCCAGCATAATATTGCGATTATGAAACAATCGCCGATTAATGCAGCCTGGATGGGTGAATTGCATCGGATGGGGATGTCGGTTAAGTTCCGTAAAGATTATCCGTATAAAAAAGAAGTGCAGCAGTTGTACAACCTGCTGGATGACGCACAGAAAGAAACGTCCATTGGGAAGAGTGTGTATCTGGCCTTGAATCCGCCGACTGTAGTGAAAGTAGGTGAGGAAGCTGCCGATGCGGATATGTACGACTTGGAAGGAAAGGTTCATCGCTTGGCTGAGTTTCGCGGAAAATACATCTTGCTGGACTTCTGGAGTCGGGGATGCGGTCCTTGCATCATGTCGCAACCGGAACTGAAGGAAATCAGTGAAATGTACAAGGACAGCCTGGAGGTGATCAGCCTGAGCATTGAGAACCGGAAGGGATGGGAAGAGGCTTCTAAATCGCATGCCATAACTTGGAATAATTGGAACGATTTGGAAGAGAACAACGGACTGTATGCCCGTTATGGTGTCAGAGGAATTCCCCATTTTGTATTGATTTCTCCGGAAGGAAAGGTGGTTGACAGCTGGAGTGGATATGCAAAAGGTTGGCTGAAACTGAAAATTAAAGGCTCAATGGCTCCCAAGCAGCCGATGCGTATCGAATGGAAAGACGGTCACAAAGTGGTGCATCATCCGCGGAAGAAAACAGAAAAAATGGAGGTGCTGACCATCCGTCAGGTGGAACTGACTGACTCGGCTACGGTGCTTCGCGTGCATGCACGGTATATTCCAAATTACTGGATTCGGCTGGACAAAGCGACTTTTTTGATGTCGGACAAGGGGGTGAACTATCCGCTTCTGCGCAGTGAAGGTTTCGCGATAGGCGAGCAGGTGTTTATGCCTGATAGCGGAGAAATGGATTTCACGCTCTATTTTGCTCCGCTGCCGAAAGATACCCGCTGGTTTGACTTTTCGGAAGGCGAGCACGTGGAAGGGGGATACTATATCGAAGGCATCCGTCTGACAGAATAAGAAATGAACTAAAAAACGATGTGTTATGATACTGAATGTAGTATTGAAAATGATTTTGCGAAGCTGGTGGCGTAACAAGGTGTTTTTCCTTGTTTCGGTAGCCAGTCTGGCATTGGGATTGGCTTGCACCAATTTGCTGATGACATACTTCGTGCACGAGCATGGGTTGGAAGGACGTAATCCGGACCGTGACCGCATGTTTTTTCTGCGGCAGGATGACCCGATGACGGAGGGGAAACGAGTGGCCTTTGCCGGCGCAGAGATTCCTCCGCAGCTGAAGCAAAGCTATGCCGAGGTAGAGAACTTTCTTCGGTTAGGGAAACTGGATTTGCTTTACTGCAAGGTGAACGAGCAGAAGGTGGAAGGTGATTTTAAGATGTTGTCGGCCGATACAACCCTGACGAACTTTTTTGATTACCGTACGGAAGAAGGTAGTTTGAGTCAGGTACTCTGTCAACCAGGGAAGGTCGCATTAAGTGAAGCTTGTGCCCGTCGTCTGTTCGGAGGGAAACAAGCGGTAGGGAAGCAGGTGGAGGCACATTTCCGCTTTGGAGAGGTCCGTCCGTACGAAGTGGCAGCAGTGCTTAAGAAGCGCGAACAATCGCTTCTGCAGTTTGACATGTTGATAGCACACGACCCTGATTTCTTCTGGGGTGGACTTACACTGCTGAAGCTGACTCCGGGTACGGATGCGGGTCACCTGGCCGATAAGCTGAATGAGGACAAGGTACCTACACTGATGCCCGGTCAGACAAAATATTACCTGGATCCGCTGGACGCCATTTGTTTCACTACTCCTGATGATTCTTCTCAGCAGACGCTCGATTTCGTTAGTCAGACACCCGTGCAGACTCTCTATATCAGTCTGCTGGCAGCCGTGCTGATACTGATCATTGCTTGCTGCAACTATACTAACATGAGTTTGAGCCGCTTGCTGCAACAGCTGCGTATGATTCATGTGGAAAAATTGATGGGGGCTACCTTGCGCAATATCCGTCTGCAACTTTTCGGGGATGCTTTTCTGACGGTGGTGCTGGCATTCGGCTTGTCCATTCTGCTGGTCAATGACTGTCTGTCACTGTTTAATGACCTGTTGGGTTCGCGGTTGACCATGACGTTCTTCTTCAGTAGTCAGATGTTGCCGTGGTTGCTGTTATTCATTCTGTTGATGTCGGTAATACCGGCGTGGTACATCAGCTGTCGCCTGTCACGCTTGTCGTTCACGGAGTACCGTACCCTTTACAGTGGCCGACGCAAACAGCGTTTTGTAGCGGTATTGGTAACGGTGCAGTTCGTGATTTCCATCGGATTGTTATTGGCTACGCTGACAGCACGCAACCAGATGGAACTGACCCGCCAGCGGGCTTCGCGTTACGAGGGCTGCATTGAGATAGGGGATGCCTTTGGTACTCCGTTGGCTCCCTTCAAGGCGGAACTGGAGAAACGGGTGAAAGGGATTGAATCCATGACACTTTCCAAGGCTTCGGTGCTTAATGCCTGGATACGTCAGTTGAACGTGCTGCGTCCCAGTGGGAAGGAAGTACGTACCAATCTGCTGACATTGGAAGGCGACTCCACCTTGTTGCGCACCTTGCGCATTGAACAGTTGAGTGGAGAATCTCCTTCCCGTCTGTTGGAGCGTCAGGCATCTCCGGTACTGGTGAACGAGAGTTTTGTCCGCTTGTTAGTGCCTGCGGGTACGGAGGTCGTGGGGCATGCCTTGCGCGAGTTCGATACGGAAACGAAAGACAGTCTGGCTGTAATCGCAGGTGTGGTGCGCGACTTTTCCGTCAATTCGCTGGAAGAAGCGGTAACACCTCTTGTCATCACATTGTTGTCGGCAAGTGACTTGCAGAAAGGATTTTATTTGCAACTGCGTCTTCGTCCTGAAAACCGTGAAGAGACCTTGCGGCAGATAGAAGCCGTATGGAATGAAATGAACCCCAACCAACCTTTCGGTTATGCAGATATGCACCGGGATTTTATGGCACGTAACGGGAAAGTGCTTTCTTTGTCACATATTCTGACTTTCTATGCCGTGATTGGGTTGTTGCTGACAGGTTTCGGATTGTTTGGTATCGCCTGGTATGCCACCCGTCAGCGGATACGCGAAATTAGTATCCGCAAGGTGCATGGAGCAACACGGGGACAGATTATCTGGCTGCTTAACAAACCGTTCTGTATCTATGCTGTAGTGGCGTATGTAATGGCCATGCCTGTCGGCTGGTGGTTCATGCTGCATTGGCTGGAGCAGTTTGCGTACCGTGCCCCGCTTTCGGCCGGTATCTTTGTATGGCCGTTGTTGGTGGTGTGGGGCATCTCGGCGGTCATTGTCTGCCTGCAGGGTTGGATATTGAGTCGGGTAAATCCGGTAGAATGTATAAAACAAGAGTAATATCATTAAAATAAAATTTTGAAGTATGATTAAGACAGAAAATTTACAGAAAGTATTCCGCACAGATGAAGTGGAAACTTGGGCATTGAATAATGTAAGTATCGAAGTGAAGGAAGGAGAGTTCGTGGCTATCATGGGTCCTTCAGGTTGTGGAAAATCTACCTTGCTGAATATCTTGGGATTGCTGGACAATCCCACGGGAGGCAAGTATTTCTTGAACGGAACAGAAGTGGGTGGCTATACTGAATCGCAACGTACTTCCTTGCGTAAGGGAGTGATTGGTTTCGTATTCCAGAGCTTCAACCTGATTGACGAGTTGAATGTGTTTGAGAACATCGAACTGCCCTTGCTGTATTTGGGCGTACCTTCGGCAGAACGTAAGCGGAAAGTGGAGGCTGCCATGGAGCGGATGGGGATTACACATCGTGCCAAGCACTTCCCGCAGCAGCTGTCGGGTGGACAACAGCAACGTGTGGCTATTGCCCGTGCCGTAGTATCAGGGCCGAAGCTGATTCTGGCCGATGAGCCTACCGGTAACCTGGACTCCAAGAATGGACGTGAGGTGATGGAATTACTTACCGAGCTGCATAAGGAAGGCACCACCATTGTGATGGTGACCCACTCGCAGCATGATGCCGGTTTTGCTGACCGTGTCATTAATCTCTTCGACGGACAGGTGGTAACGGAGGTGAACCTTTAAATAAGGTTTAGGCTTGTTTCTTAAACTGGCCGGGCGACATTCCGCAGTAGCGTTTGAAAAACTTGCTGAAAGAAGCCTGGTCAGAGAAACAGAGCTTTTCGGCCACGTCCTGCACGCTGTTGGCCGGATTGAGCAGACAGACTTTTGCTTCTTCTATCAGGCTTTCGCTGATGAGCTGGTTGGCTGTCTTGCCATAGAGTTTCTTTAACTTGGCCGATAACGCATCGGGGGATACGTAGAGTTGGTCGGCATACCATTTTACGGTGTGATGATAACGGCAATTGGTATGCATCAGATATAGAAAACGAGGGAGGGTATCTTTCCAGCGGAAAGAGTGCTCGAACTCGTTTTCTTGTTTATACATGCGGAGGATAATATTCCACACTTCCAGGATGAGGGAACGAAGCGTGTTTTCCAGCATTTCAAGCAGGAAATGATTCTCTTTTTGCTGAAGGGTGTGGCGTAGCATGTCCACATGTGATTGTATCCGGAGAAGATCCTGTTTCTCCAATGGAATAAACGGCTCCAATACGTGTCTGTATACATAGGCTGCCACTTTGGAACGGATGCATTCGGCTGCCTGCAAAAAAATCTCCCTTCGGGTAATGAGCAGACATCCTTCGAAATCACGGTTTGTTTTCAGGTCGCTCCATTGGTGGGGTCGATAAACTCGATGTAGGAAGGGGCAGGAATGACGGTCCGCTTGTCGTTGGTCTGGATGCTGATTTCGCCTTTTAATACGAGCAAAGACACCGTATGCTGTGTGTCGATACTTCCTTTCTGGAATTGATTTTCTCCCCGTACGGTGAAGATGCCCATTTGTTCATTGTACACCATATCTCGCTCCGTTCCGTCTGCTTGCAGCGTCGAAACCAGCCATTTTGTAAACGCATATTCTTTCATCTTGTATCTCGTTGTTGTATTTGCGCATCTAAAATACAGACATAAATCGTAGCCTGAAAACCTTTTTGTATGTTTTAGAAATCATAAACTGAATAAATGCTAAAGCACGGATTCAGACAAATGTTCTTAGGAATGGAACAAGTAAGTAGTCTTTCCCGCCTTCTAAATTTGCATCGGCTATTACAACAGAAAGAGTCAAATCAACTAAAAAAAGAGAATAAGATGAAAAAAGCTTTTGTATCAGTTGGTGCATGTTTTTGTGCGTTGTTGGGGATGCTGACAGCCTGCACGCAGCCTGCACCTACCTCACAGGAAAGTGGGTACAAGACCATGACCGTGAAAAAAGAAAATCGCCTTCTCACTAACAGCTATTCGGCTGTAGTAAAGGGAAGACAGAGTGTGGAAATTCGTCCGCAGGTGAGCGGTACGATTACCGAGATTTGTGTGAAAGAAGGAGCCAAGGTACACAAGGGACAGGTGTTGTTCGTGATTGACCAGGTTCCGTATAAAGCAGCTTTGCAGACGGCATTGGCGAATGTGAAAAGTGCGGAAGCTGCCGTGGCTACGGCCCGCCTGACGTTCGACAGCAAGGAAGAGCTCTTCAAGGAGCGTGTGGTTTCGGATTTCGACCGTCAGACGGCACAGAATTCTTTGTTGGAGGCTGAGGCTAGTCTGGCACAAGCGAAGGCCAATGAAACCAATGCCCGCAACGACCTTTCCTATACGGTAGTCCGGAGTCCGGTGGATGGAGTGGCAGGTATGTCTTCCTATCGTGTGGGGGCATTGGTCAATTCTTCCATTACTACGCCTTTACTTACTGTCTCGGACGATGAGGAAGTCTATGTATATTTTTCCATGACCGAAAATCAGATGCTGTCACTGCTCCGTCAGTATGGTAGTGTGGACAAGTCACTGGCCGGTATGCCCAAAGTATCCTTGCAGTTGAGTGACGGAGTGAAATATGCACACGAAGGGGTGATAGATGCCATCAGCGGCACCATTGATACCGGAACAGGGGCTGTCAGCCTGCGTGCCGTGTTCCCGAATCCGGAAGGAATGTTGCGAAACGGAAGTACGGCTACGCTCGTATTGCCCTATACCAAGGAGAACGCGCTGGTTGTTCCACAGGAAGCTACTTTTGAGATTCAGGACAAGGTGTATGTGTATAAGGTGAATGAGAGTGGAAAGGCCGAGTCGGCACAGGTTACTGTTTTCCCGCTGAACAACGGGCAGGAATACATTGTAGAGAGTGGCTTGCAGGAAGGGGAAGTAATTGTGGCCGAGGGTGCCGGATTGATTCAGGAGAATACCCAGATTCTTTCGTTACATACTGAAAAATAGGAGGGGACGTTATGAAACTGAAGACTTTTATCGACAGGCCCATCCTGTCGTGTGCCATTTCTGTGCTCATCCTGATATTGGGAGTAATCGGTTTGAGCAATCTTCCCATGGAGCAGTATCCTGACATTGCACCTCCTACCATTATGGTGTCTACCACCTATACGGGTGCCAATGCGGAAACAGTGTTGAAGAGTGTCATCGCTCCGTTGGAAGAAGCCATTAACGGTGTGGAAAACATGACGTATATGACCTCTACCGCCACCAATACGGGTTCAGCGTCTATTACCGTGTATTTTGCACAGGGAACGGACCCGGACATGGCGACTGTCAACACGAAGAACCGTGTGTCGGAGGCGGAAGGACTGTTGCCCGCAGAAGTGACCAAGGTGGGTGTGACCGTAGAAAAACGGCAGAACAGTATGGTCAAGATTATATCGTTGTACAGTCCCGACGATAGCTACGACCAGAATTTTATCAATAACTATTTTAAAATTAATGTAGAACCTCGTCTGTCCCGTATCTCGGGAGTGGGCAATGTGAATGTCATGGGTGGGGATTATGCCATGCGTATCTGGATGAATCCTCAGAAGATGGCCCAGTATCAGCTGGTACCTGCCGATGTGATTGCCTTGCTGGATGACCAGAACGTGGAGGCGGCGACAGGTACACTGGGCGAGGATTCTGAAAATACATTTCAGTACACGTTGAAGTACCGGGGTAGATATGAGACTGCGGAAGAATTCGGCAACATGGTGCTCAAGTCTCTCCCTACGGGCGAAGTGCTCCGCCTGAAGGATGTGGCCGATGTGGAATTAGGTTCGCAGAGCTATGCCTATAACAGTGAAATTGTGGGTCACCCCGGTGCGACGTGTATGATTTCGCAGACGGCCGGATCGAATGCCAACGAGATTGTGAAGGAAGTGGACAAGCTGATGGAGGAAATCTCAAAAGACTTGCCGAAGGGGCTTGTAATGGCCGACCTGATGAGTACGAAGGACTTCCTGGATGCCTCGGTACACGAGGTGGTGAAAACCCTGATTGAGGCTATTATTTTGGTGGTGCTGGTGGTTTATTTCTTCTTGCAGAGCGTGCGTTCCACCATCATTCCTTCGGTTTCCATTATCGTGTCGCTGGTGGGTACGTTTGCCTTCTTGTATGTGGCCGGATTCAGTCTGAACCTGCTGACCCTTTTTGCACTGGTGCTGGTAATCGGTACGGTGGTGGATGATGCCATTGTGGTGGTGGAGGCCGTGCAGGCCAAGTTTGACGAAGGCTACCGTTCACCTTATAAAGCTACGGTGGCTGCCATGGATGGTATTTCTGCAGCCATTGTGACCACCTCACTGGTATTTATGGCCGTGTTTATCCCGACCTCGTTCATGGGAGGAACCAGTGGAGTGTTCTATACCCAGTTTGGTTTGACCATGGCGGTGGCAGTGGGCATTTCCGCAATCAATGCCTTGACCCTCAGTCCGGCTTTGTGTGCCCTCATTATGACTCCTCACATGGATAAGTCGACCGGTGGTAAGTTGAGTTTTTCTTCCCGTTTTCACCATGCATTTGAGGCTTCTTTCAATAGGCTGGTGTTGAAGTATAAGAATGGGGTGTCGTTCTTCCTCCGTCGTAAATGGATGGCCTGGGTTTCTTTGGCGGCAGTCTGTGCCTTGCTGGTATTTTTTATGCGGACCACTAAGACCGGACTGGTGCCGGATGAGGATATGGGAACCATATTCGTGAATGTCACGACCCCTCCGGGAAGCAGTTTGGCCCAGACGCGTAAGACGATGGAAATGATAGACGAGCGTATCCGTGAGATTCCTCAGATAAAGATTTATTCCAATGTGACAGGTTACAGCATGATGGGCGGACAGGCCGCCTCGGGAGGTATGCTGATTATCAAATTGAAACACTGGGATGAACGTCAGGAGGCACAGGATCACATCAATGCCATCATTGCGGCGATTTACAGCATACAGCCGACATTAAATCAGCCAAGCTCTTTGCCTTTGCGCAGCCTACCATCATGGGATACGGAATGGGTAGCGGTTTCGAAATGTACGTGCAAGACCGTGCCGGAGGCAGTGTGGAGAATTTGCAGAAATATACGCAGGACTTCATTGCAGCCTTGAACCGGCGTCCGGAAATTTCGATGGCTTACACTACTTTCGATACCAAGTTCCCGCAGTATATGGTCGAGGTAGATGCGGTGAAATGTCAACGGGCAGGGGTGACCACGTCTGATGTGCTGAGCGTACTTTCCGGTTATATCGGCGGTAATTACTCGTCCAACTTGAACCGTTTTTCCAAACTGTACCGTGTGATGATTCAGGCCCGGAAGGATTACCGTCTGGATAAAGAGTCGCTCAACAACATGTTTGTACGGACCGAAAGTGGGGAAATGGCGCCCGTGGGACAGTTCATTACACTGACCAAGGTGTATGGAGCCGAAACCTTGACACGTTTCAATATGTACACCTCTATACCAGTCAACGGTATGCCGGCCGACGGATATAGTTCGGGAGATGCCATTGCAGCCATTGAGGAAGTGGCTTCACAGACACTGCCTACCGGATACGGTTATGAGTTCAGCGGTATTACCCGAGAAGAATCAAGCAGTACGGGAAATACGGTGATTATTTTTATTATCTGTATCGTATTTATCTATTTGATTCTCTGTTCGCTCTATGAAAGTATCTTCATCCCGATGGTGGTCATCCTGGCAGTACCTTTCGGCTTGATGGGAAGCTTCTTGTTTGCCAAATGTTTTGGGCTGGAAAACAACATCTATATGCAGACCGGTTTGATTATGCTGATTGGATTGCTTTCGAAAACCGCCATCTTGCTGACTGAATATGCTTCGGCCCGTCGTCGACAGGGAATGAGTATTGCTCAGGCTGCTGTAGCTGCTGCCGGAGTTCGTTTGCGTCCGATTCTGATGACCGCCCTGACGATGATTATCGGATTGTTCCCGCTGATTGTGGCTACCGGAGCAGGAGCCAACGGAAACCGTTCGTTGGGAGTCGGTACGGTAGGGGGCATGCTTGTCGGTACAGTGGCCCTGCTGTTTGTGGTGCCGGTGCTGTTCATGGTGTTCCAGGCGATTGAAGAACGTGTGATGCCTCGCCGTCAGACCGATGCAGCGGAATAATCCCTTGTGGGGGAATTTTATATCAACTAAAGAAACATTCGATATGGAGAAAAATATAAGTCATATAGTAGTTGCCGCGTGCATGGCCAGTATGCTGACCGGATGTGGCATCTACACAAAATACCGGCAGCCGGAAACGAATACCGACGGATTGTTCGGCGCTCTTCCGGAGGAGGTGGATACCACCTCCTCACTGGCTGACCTGAAATGGGAAGAACTGTTTACGGATGCATCCTTGCGAAAACTGATTACACGTGCGCTGGAGGCGAATACGGATTTGAATGTGGCCCGTTTGAAAGTGGAAGAGGCACGGGCTTCGCTGTTAGCTGCCAAGCAGGCTTATTTGCCTTCTGCTCAGTTGGACCCGGAAGGTGCTTTGAGCAGTTTTGACGGCAGTAAACCTACCAAGACCTATTCGTTGGGGGCTTCTGCCAGCTGGGAACTGGATTTCTTTGGAAAATTGACCAATGCCAAACGGGGAGAACGTGCGGCACTGGAGCAGAGTGAGGCATATCGTCAGGTAGTACAGACACAGCTCATTGCTACGGTGGCCGAGAGTTATTACACGTTACTGATGCTCGACGAGCAGGTAGCCGTAACTACGGAAACGGTAGAAAGCTGGAAGGAGTATATACGTAGTCTGAAAGCCCTGATGCGAGCCGGACAGGCTGACTGTGCGACCGTGAACCAGGCTGAAGCTTCCCGATTGGATGCCGAAGCCTCTTTGCTGGATTTGAAGCAACAGGTGACGGAAACGGAAAACACGCTGTGTGCCCTGCTTTTCTGGACTCCGCAGCCTATTGCGCGCGGCACACTCGGTGAAGTGGATTTCCCGGAAAGTTTGTCGGTGGGAGTGCCGCTGAATTTGTTGGCTAACCGTCCAGATGTATGGCAGGCTGAGGCCGTACTTAAACAGGCTTTTTATGCCACCAATCAGGCACGTTCCAGTTTTTATCCGAGCGTGACATTGAGCGGTTCTTCCGGATGGACAAACAGTGGGGGAGCCCTTGTGACCAATCCGGGTGCCTGGCTGCTTCAGGCGGTAGGCTCTCTGGTGCAACCTCTTTTTCAGCGGGGGCAGCTTATAGCAAATCTAAAAATCAGCAAGGCACAGCAGGAAGAAGCTTTGCTGCAGTTCCAGCAGACCTTGCTGGATGCCGGTGCGGAGGTGAACAATGCCCTGAGCCAGTGGCAGACGGCCCGTCAGAAAACGGTGCTCGACCGCGAGCAGGTGGAGCATCTGAAAGATGCGTTGCGTGATACGGAGCTGCTGATGGAACACGGTACGACGAACTACCTGGAAGTGCTGACTGCCCGTCAGTCATTACTGGCAGCGCGACTGTCGCTCGTGTCCGACCGGAATGCTGAGATAAAAAGTGTCATTACCCTTTATCATGCATTGGGAGGGGGAAACAATTAACCAGATAAGCGGATATGAAGAAGATGATGATGGTCACTGCATGCGTGGGAGGACTCGCATGTATGCTGGCATGCAATAAAGAAGAGGTGGGTGCATATACTCCGCTTCCTAAGATTCACCTGGGAGAGACGTTCAAATATAAATGTGAGCCGGAGAATTACATCCGGCTCGAATATGATACCCTTGGTGAGGCCGCTGTCTTGAACTTTTATAAAGACGAAATCACCTCATTGGATTATCTGGAGTACGATGAAAACTCGTGTACCTTCTCCTTTCACAAAGGAGAGACGGGGCTTTATCGTATCAGCTGGGAGTATACGTCGGAAAATACTTTGCGGATACTTTACGGACAGAACGGTATGTGGTATCGGATGAATGCAAGCGGTACTCATGAATATCTGCTGGAAGCCAATGACGGAATGGCAATAAAGGTCATAGCCTACCGCATGAATTTTGATTCTTTGCATTGCACGATAAATCGTTTTTGTATTGAAGAATACAAAAACGAGGAACAACAGGAGTGAACCGAAGTTCCGGCCTGCTTTCACCTTCCTGAAGGCAGTGCCGGAATATCGGCCTCTATTCGGTTCTCCACGTCGTCGGGGAGCTTGGAGAAGAAATCCATTCCCGTTACCTTTTCCACGGAATCAACCGATACCATGTATTTTTCCAGTGCCTGATGGTGTGCCTTGTTGTCGAACAGAAAGCCCATGGCGATGGGACTCTTTCGGTTGTAAATCAGCACTACTTTAAAGAAACGGTCGGGCACGGCTACCCGATGCTCTCCGATGCGCTTGGGTTGCTTTTTATCATAGATAGGTCCGCAGGCAATGTACACTGTGCCATATTTCCGGGCCCAGCTGCGGCATAATTCTTCCAAATCTCCCCAGTCGTCCCGGTTCAGCTTTTGATTCTGCGGACAGATGTTGCTCATGTAGAATGATTCTTCCATGGCTTTCTTGCTCCATTTCATGTCGGCTGCCGGAGCCATGTGTCCCCGGTCGTATCCGGAGCGCGTATAATCCGCATGCTCCACACGGGGTTCAGGTAAATCCGGGTCGGGTACGAAGCGGTTTTTTCGCTCTTCACTTCCTTTGGTTTCCTGCCGTGTCAGTTCCCAGGCCACCCAGTTGGGCGTTTTGTAGAAATTATTGTATGAAACGGTATATCCCGTCCGCTGCAACTTGATTTCTTCCCGTTTGGTCAGCATGACGGGAATTTCCAGTTTGCTGCTGATGCGGTTGGCCGAGGGTTGTGCCTCCGTCTCGTCCTGCGACTTTTCCGGCAGGCGTTGTGCCACTTCCTTCTGTGCCTTCTCCAGCGTGTGCGAAAACTCCTTTGTCAGCTCCTTGGCTTCCGGCAGATTCTGCTGGTTCTGATAGAAATAGGCACCGCCACCCAGAATCAGCAACAGGAGTATGAAGCCTTTCAGGGAGCCGGTGGATGAACTTCTTTTTTTCTTTCCCATGATGTGCGTGTGTTAAACCAGTTTGAAACGCATCCGGAAGATTCCGTCGTTAAAGTCGTGACTGATAATCTTGAAGGTGCCGATTTCTGATGTATTCTCTACATGCTGCCCGATGCACAGGCACTCGTCGTAGTCGCCTACGTGTACCACACGGACCGTCTCGGAAGCTCCTTCAGGCAGTCGTTTCATGTCAAAGCGTCCGGTAGCTTCTTCCTGTGTGATAAATTCCGTAGTGACAGGAAGATGGCGTGCGATTACTTCGTTGACAGTCGCCTCAATGCGTGCAATATCGTCTTCCGAAGGTGCTTGTGAAAGCGCAAAATCGAGTTTGCTTTTCTTCCGTTCGATATGGGCAGATACAGCCCGTCCGCATCCGAAAAGGTTGACCATGGTGCGGTTGATGATGTGTTCGCAGGTGTGCATAGGAGGATACTCCTGTTTGTTGTGTGCATTAAGTTGGATTTCTTGTTCCATAAATTACATTGATGAATTGTTTTTTTCTTTTTGCTTTTTTTCTATCAGCATGCTCATGAAGGCCGAGCTGATGATACCTGTAGGAATGGCAATCATGGCGATGCCAATCAGGCTGATGATGCTGCTCAACAACCGTCCAAACGGAGTAATTGGGTAAATGTCGCCGTAACCCACGGTAGTGAAGGCTACGATTGCCCACCAGAAACCGTCGCCGATATTTTCGAAGGCTTCCGGTTGTGCGTAGCGTTCGATGTAGTACATCAGAATGCCTGAGAAACCTAACATGATGCCACAGGCAGTGTAGGCCGTAACAAGCTCTTCTCTGACGGTTCGGAGTACGGTACCAATCATTTGGAAGGAACGTGAATAGCGTATCAGCTTGAAGATAATCAGTACGTAGGCCAGCACTACAAGATGTACGTGCGGGGTTTCCTTGTACACATAAATCACCATGAACGGGATAATTGCCACGAAGTCGATAAGACCATAAAAGGAGAACAGGTAGCGCAGACGTGCTTTCCAGGCATGGTTGCAACTGGCATACTGCACGGGAGCTGCTACGATGCGTAATCCATATTCGATGGTGAATATAAAGGAGGCCAGGTAGTTGAACGCATACAGGATATTATGGTAGGGAGCTGATTCCTCGAAGGAGCTGTATATGATGGAGCAGATGGAACCGATGATAAAGAACAGCACAAAATATTGAAACCATTTTTTCATCAGCTGGCGATGAATCATCCGGTACAGCTTTTCGTGGCGAATTAAGTGCGGGAGCTTCTCGCGCAGCGGGTCTATCAGGTTGTGAGGTTCTATGTTCATGGTCGCAATTTTTGATTAATGATTTTCGTGTATCAGGCAAATATACTCTTTTCTTTTGCAATAAAGGAGAAAGTGGAAGAAAAAGAAATTAGAGGTACGGACGGGGGAGCTTAAATTTCCCTGAAAATGAGCCCTAAAAACTGATATTTTTCATGCCTGAAAAAACGCCCTTGCGTTCCATCCCAAACGTCCTTGCGTTTGAAGTGAAACGCCCTTGCGTTTTAAATCAAATGCACTTGCGTTTTTTTGAGGGGTAAATGTGCCGGGAAATCCCTTCATTTCCGTTAGAACAGTCCCTTTTTCCTTTTGCGCGCACACGTACGCGCCCGCACGAATTATATAATGTAGGTTATTTCACATCCGTTTTCGCACGACAATAAAAATCATGCTTTATAGCATAAAGTAAATCAGCGAGTTAGCCAAAATCCTGAAAAAAACTTTCAAAAAAGTATGGTGTAAAAGTTGCGGAAACGGAAAAAGTCAGTACCTTTGCAACCGCTTTCGAGAGGGAGAGCCGCTGAAGATGACAGACTGGAAGAGCTGAGGCTACGGGAGAGAGTGCCGATTGCTGCACCGAGTATCTTACCTTGCGGATGTGCAAGGGAGCGAGAAAGGATAAGCCGCACGCCTTCTGAAAACCTTCCGAAAATTTTTTCAAAAAAACTTTCGAAAAAATTTGGAGGTTACGAAAAAACGCCTTACCTTTGCAAACGCTTTCCCGCTGAAACGGGAGCTTGAGAAAAGATAGTTCTTTGAAAGACTTTAGATAAACAGACTAGGATGTAGTACAAGAAGTAGTCCTGTATATAATATATGTATAGGATGAACGGAAGACAACCGTCAATGATTCTTGACAATCAAGAAAAAATAAAAATCGGTTTCCTGAACAGAGACAAAACAGCTCGAAAGAGCAGTAAAAATATTTTACAATGAAGAGTTTGATCCTGGCTCAGGATGAACGCTAGCTACAGGCTTAA
>OGHA01000093.1_pt1 | contig 67273 bp, 98 predicted proteins | sample 1571361 | NCBI WGS metagenome assembly OGHA01 (sample SAMEA2581970, study PRJEB24529) | metagenome | biome: Human gut stool | place: China | collected 2011 | reverse complement strand
GCAGGCCCGCTGCTGGATGATGGAGTTGACCGGGGCACCCTCCACAGTCTCGGTGTAGTGGGTGTAGCCGTTCTTGTAGTTCAGCTTGAGGATGCCCAGCCACGGGGCACCGTCGCGGGTGAAATCCACCACAGCCAGGTCGGCACCGGGGATGGTGGTGTGGGCGTGCATGTAATCGAACAGCACCCCCGCGATGCGGCAGGACAGGTCCACGAAGTCCTGGTTGTGCTCCAGCTCGTTTTTGAAGGCCGAGTCCGGCAGGGGGCGGCACTGGCGGATGTCGTCACTGGCCAGCAGTTTTTCGATGTGGTTCTGCAAATAGGCCGTTTTTTCGGCGGTAGGCTCCATGCAGCTGCCGCTGAGCACCGGGGCGTCGAGGGTAGTGTCCAGCACATGCAGGATGGCCTGATGAATGATGATCTCCATGGGGATACCTCGTTTCAAAGGATGATTTCCGGATTCTGCTCCAGTATACCACAACCCACCCCGGATTGCGAGAGGAAAACCCGCTTGTCTCATGGAAATCAATTTTACAAAAAGAGCCGTAAGTGGTATTATAAATAAATCACACCCGCCGCCACGGCGATGGGGCAGCCCCATGGTACACCGGGAATCTTGAAGCCACCTGGCGAGATGTGCTGGAGGTTTGAGGACTGCCGCCTGAATGAGATCGAGTGGGCACCCCTGATGTCCAATGGCGCGTTCCCGGACCCCATTCATACGCTGAAAGGATGCAGCCTGAAATATGAAACAAAGAGAAAAAAGAACCAGCCGAACATGTTCGACTGGTTCTTTTTGGTTGACCGATGGAGAGAATAATCGAACTTTTCCGCTCCATCGGAAAATGCTGATTGATTATCAGTTTCACCAAAATCAATAGGCAAATCAACGGTGTGGTTATCTCCGAAAGCGTTAAATACAATCTTTAAGTGCCCATTGTCATCGTCATCGTAGACATACACGGATATCAGGAATGTCTTGAAAAGGTCTTCCTGATATTGGCGGTCGTGGATGTCGCCGTTTCTGAAAAGCAGCAGGCTGGAAATCAGTTTCTTACGGTCAACATGGACAACTTCCTCTTTGGCAAGTGACAGCTTTGACTTCAAGTCGGTACGCTGCTTTTCCAATTCTATGAGCCTGTCACGAGTTGTTTCTGTGACCACACCCATCTCAATGGCTTTCATCACGTTCGAGATAGACGACTGCACGGCTGCCAGATCGCCCTCGATGGAATCAAGCTGGAGATTCCTGTCTGCCTTCTCCCAGTATTCCACAGTTTTATCGGCAATCCATTCGATGGCATCATCGGTCAGACAGTATTCCTTGATGGCCTGTGCTACCGCTGGCTCGATAACATCCCGGCGGATATTCTTCTTGTCACAGGTGCGCCCGACACGCCTGTTCTGACAAGCGTAATAGTAGTGGATATCTCCGGTCTTTGATCTGCCGGACATTCCGATCATGTAGCCACCGCACTTCCCACACCGGAGTTTCCCGGTCAAAAGATAGTCCTCATCGCCGGGACGGTGACGGCCATTCCTTTTCAGTTTTTTCACTCGGAGTGCCTCCTGTACCTTGTACCACAGGGTATCATCAATGATGGTCGGGATGCCGCCCTCGATGCGAACATCGCCGTATATGTAGATGCCACGGTATTTCTCGTTGGAACACAGCCTGTGAAAGCTGTTCTTATTCCATTCGCCTTTATCAGCTGTTTTTATGCCCCGGCGGTTCAGATCACGGGCAATGTCCGTGAATAACTCGCCAGAAGCGACACGAGCGTAGACCTCCCGGACGATGGCAGCCGCTGGCTCATCCACCACGACCTTGCCATCCTTACCCCGCTTGTAGCCCAGAGGCTGCCGACCATTGACCATGCACTTGTTGGCATTATCCATCAGACCGCGGCGTACGTCTTCAGCGAGGTTGTCCGAATAGAACTGATTGACATTCATCATGCTGCGCAGGGCAAACCGCCCAGCGGCTGAATCGTCAAAATCTTCCTCGGCATAGTAGACTTTTATGCCGCAGTCCATCAGGCGGGATTCGTTCACCATTGCCTGCATCATGTTCCGTCCCATGCGGTTGGACTTCCACGCCAACACATAGCTGAATTTGCCTTTTTCGGCATCGTGCATCAAGCGCTGGAATGCCGGGCGGTTATCGGTGCGACCGCTGATCGCCCGGTCTTCATAGGTGGCAATAATGGTCAGACCGAGTTCTGCAGCGTGCTTCCGGCACGCCTCGATCTGCTGCTCAATGGAAACATCCCTTTGGTTATGGGACGAGTAGCGGGCATAGATGACGGCAATGCCCCCGGCGGGCTTCTTCTTTTTTGCCATTATCCATCACCACCCACATCAAAACGGTAGATACCATCGTCATCCGCGAATGAAATTGGCTTTCCGTTCCACATTCCAGCGGCCTCAAGTTCCGGCATGAGTTCAAACCATTGCTGCTCCGAAACGATTGGAATATTCAGGGCATCCGCTCTGTCGATTTTCTTTTGCATTGAGTCGCTGCACACAATCAAAAGACCTGTCTTTTTTGACACGTTCATGTCCATAGTCAAGCCATACGCAGAAATAATATCAAGAAAATCTGTTCTATTTCTCAGCATGACTGGATTCCCGGTCACACAAACACTCTTAAATTTCTGCAAGCGCGATGCGATTTCTTTCAGATTCATAGAGAAACACCCATCATCTTGTTGCCGCCAGGCATAACGGTCAGAATGACAGAAGCTACGATACCCAAATATTCCGTTACATTTTTGCCTTGTATGTTGTCAGTTGTAGTCAAAAACATAATTATCCCTCGCATTCTGGCATTATTTTACAAACGGCTGAAAACCATGTGCTATTCTGGTATAATCAGATAAACTGCTGGCAGTAATTTTACAGAAAGGAGCGGAATATTATGGACGTTTCCATCGATTCCGATGATGTCCGAGAGCAGCTTCGCGCCATGCTGGCACTTGAACTGTTCTTGCATCTGTCAGCAGAAGATCAAGAACGTGTCATTGCTTTTCTAAAAAGCCTTTCATAACATAAAGAACGGCCTTTTTCTGCTCGGTGCTGAGCTGATTAAATAGTTCGACGAACTCTTTACTGCGCTCATCCTCTTCCATGGGGATGGGCGCAGTTTTTCTTTCCATGGGAACATCGTAGCCCATCAGCCATACCTCTGAAACATCAAGGGCTAATCCCAAGATGGTTAGCTTATCTTGCCGAGGAACGATTTTCCCTGAAACATATTGGGTCAAAGCGGTTTTTCCAAGATTGACACCGTAAGCGCGGCAGTACGGCTCTGCAAGCCTCAAAACATCAACCTGTTTCAGACCTCTGATATTCATAGCTTCTTGCAGACGTTCTGCGGTCGTTGATGGCTTCATTTGGTTCACCTCCAGTATGGTTACATCATATCATGGTATAAATAAAAGTTCAAGTATCCCAGCCAAAAAGTTCAAAAAAAGTGAATTTTTGTATTGACAAGGAGAAATCGTTGTGGTAAAGTGTGAACAGTTCAGTTAAACTGAACCGAACGGAAAAGAGGTGAAAACGATGCAGAGAAGCTATAACAAGCTGCTGGGCCGAATCGTTGAGATTTTCGGAACCAGAGGGGCATTTGGCAAGAGTATGGGATGGTCGGACCGCACCACATCTCTCAAACTCAACGGTAAGGTTGACTGGAAACAGGACGAAATCGAAGCTGCGTGTCAGGCACTAAAAATCGAAGTGTCGGATATCCCAGACTATTTTTTTGTCCTGTAAGTTCAGTTAAACTGAACAACGGAGGTTTACATGGATAGCGTTCCACACATCCACTTGGATGAAATCAGCCCCGAAGATACCGCCCGGCTGGCGCGGGGCTGCAAGAGGCTCTACCTCAAAATCATGGCCATGCCGGACGGAGAAGCCAAGCTGGATGCCGCATGGGAGGCCTACCAGCAAAGAAAGAAAGGGGAGAACAAGACGTGATTAAGATCCTGATGACCGTGTACGGACTCACCGCTGAACAGGCAGCAGCTCGTGCCCCGGCGGCGCAGTTTGTTTTGACTGCCGTCGTTGCGGCCGTGTTTGTCTGGCTGGACAGCAACGGCACGTTCGACGGCGTAGGCCGCTGGATGGGTCGGACGCTCCGGGAGGTGCTGGATGCTGTATCCGAGGACTGATGCGGAGGCTGGCTACCCTGACCCTCCTGTGTGCCCCATCTGCCACCAGCGGTGCGATACCATCTATCGCGCCGAGGATGGAACAATCGTAGGCTGTGACCACTGCTTAGAGGCCACAGACGCATGGGAAGTCAACGAGTGCTTCCCGGAAAAGGAGTGATTTTATGAAAGGATTGGTATTCGACACCGAGAATCAGATGCGGTTCAAGGACTTCGGCGAACCGCTGCTGGACAACCTCCAGAAAGAGGTCGGCGGTTGCATCGAGGTGGTTCATCCCAAGTATCTGCCGGAAGGACTGTGCATGGTGATTGATGATGAGGGACTGCTGAAAGGCTACGCCATCAACAGCATTGCCAGCATTCTCTACGGTACGCCGGAACATGGTCAGCCCATTGTGGGCACCGCTGTGATTCTCCGTGAGGGCTTTGTGGCCGGGGAGCTCGACTTTATGAGCCTGGATGACGGAGATGAAGTTGGCCTGATGCTCTTGTTCTCTGCGCTCGGTATCTGCATCAAGAACGAAAGCGAGGCTGAGTGATGGATCTGGAAAAATTCTACTTCACATACGGCTCAGATGATGTTCAGCCGTACTGTGGAGGATGGACGGTGGTCTGGGCACCCAACTACCACATGGCGTGTCAGGCGTTCCGGGCAGTCCACCCTGATTGCATTCCCAATGTTCTCAACTGCGCCAGCGTGTATAGTGCAAAGGAGTTCGAGAAAACCAAGATGTTCGGCTCGGAGGGCAACTTCGGCCGCCGCTGCCGGGAGACCATCACGTTGAACATCGCTGTCAACAAGACCGAGGAGGAGATGATTTTTTGAAAGCCAAGAAATTGACCCGCCGCCAGAAGGAAGCACTCTCTGCTGCCGGTTGGGACTGCACCGCATATCTCTGGGTTCGGGATATCCCGAACGGCATGGTGCTCCTGAATAAGGACACTGGGAAAACCATCATTTTTGGAAAGTAAAAGGAGGATGCCACATGGCACAGGAAACCTCATTGCAGGTTATCGAACTGCAGCAGTTGCCTATCATCGTTGAGCGGCTGCACAGCGTAAAAGCTGACATCGAGCAGCGCACGGCTGACGCGCTCTCGCTGGTCTGCACAGAGCAGACTTATAAGAGCGTCAAGGATGCTCGCGCACAGCTGACCAAGGAATTCAAGGAATACGAAGCACAGCGCATTGCTGTCAAGGACAAAATCCTTGAACCGTATACCGAGTTTGAAAAGGTTTATCGTGAGTGTATAACGGTGCCGTTCCAGACCGCAGACGCAGAACTGAAGCGGAAAATCACGGACGTTACTTCCGGTATCGTGGCGCAGAAGACGGATGCTGTTCAGGAGTATTACAACGAGTTGGTGGCGGCCGCAGGTATTGACTGGATGGATGACTTGACCTACCGGCCAAAAGTCAACATGAGCGACAGCGTCACTGCTCTGAAAAAACAGGCAAAGGCGTTTGTGGATGGCATCGTGTCCGATGTTACTGCAATCGACGCTATGGAAAGTTCTGCGGAGGTCATGGTGGAATACCGGAAGAACCTCGACCTGCCCACAGCGATTAAAGTTGTGGATAACCGTCACAAGGCTCTCGAAGAGCAGCGGCGGCTGGAAGAAGAACGCCGTGTCAGGCAGGCAGAACGTGAAGCTGCGGCAGAAAAAGTTCGCGCCGCTGCTGCCGCAGCAGCCCAGACGCAGCCTGAACCAGCGCAGGAAATTTCAGTAGACCCGGAAATGCCTGTGCAGCCCGATGTCGAACCGGTCTCGCAGCCCAAGCCGGAGCCCATTCTGATGACCCGCTTCTACGCAAAGGGCACGAAAGCGCAGCTTATCGGCCTGAAAAATTATCTTGAAAAGGAAGGTATCGAATATGGCAACGTATAACAACCAGCTGCAAGCGCAGCAGAAGCCTAAGTTTTCTGTGGCGATAACCACTAAGGGCTATCAGTCTTTGATTGCCAACACCCTGCGCGATCCCGCCCGCGTTCGTCGCTTTACGGCAAGCATCACCTCAGCAGTCGCGGTCAATCCGGCTTTGCAGGAGTGCGATGCCGGCACGATTCTGGCGGGTGCCCTGCTGGGTGAAAGCCTGAACCTCAGCCCGTCCCCTCAGCTGGGGCAGTACTACCTCGTGCCTTTCAAGCAGAAAGCCAAGTATGACCGCAACAACAGGCTGATCCGCCAGGAGAGTGTTACGGCACAGTTTGTTCTGGGCTATAAGGGCTACATCCAGCTGGCCTTACGCAGCGGCCAGTATGCGGATCTCGACGTTACCGAGATTAAGCAGGGCGAGTATCTGGGCAAAGATTCGATGACCGGCAAGCCCAAGTTCCAGTTCATCGAAGACGATGACCAGCGGGATGCGCTGCCTACCGTTGGCTACATGGCTTACTTTGAGTACATGAACGGTTTCCGCAAGGTGCTGTACTGGTCCAAAGAAAAAATGATGAACCACGCAGATACCTACTCCAAGGCATTTAGTCGGCAGAAGTACGAGGAATTGCTGGCTGGCAAAATCCCGGAGAGCGAAATGTGGAAGTATTCGTCCTTTTGGTATAAGTCGTTCGATGACATGGCAAAGAAAACCATGCTTCGACAGCTTATTTCTCGCTGGGGTGTTATGAGCATCGAAATGACCAAGGCTTTGGAAAGCGATAATGCCGTGGCAGCGGTAGCAGATAATGGCGAAATCCTTACTACGCAGGAGGTCGTGTCTGACGCACAGGAGCAGCCAGAACTTCATACTGGAAAGCCCGAAGTGGGCGCAGGACAGGCCTTGCCGCACGGTGATATTTCGCAGGGCGAGCCCACTGCCGTCGAAGAGGTTGTTGACCTCAGCTCGTTATGATCGGCTACAACATCATCGCAACAGGCAGCAAGGGAAACGCCGTGGTGATTGAGCATGAGATTCTGATTGACTGTGGTGTTCCGTTCAAGGCTTTGGCCGCAGAATGGAAAACTCTGAAGCTGGTTCTCTTGACCCACATCCACTGCGACCACTTCCAGCCGTCAACGCTTCGACTACTGGCATCCAATCGCCCAACACTGCGATTCGCCTGCTGCGACTGGTTGTGCAAACCGCTGGTGGATGCAGGGGTGTCAATTTCCCAGATTGATGTTTTGACACCGGGAACTATGTACGGTTACGGCATCTGTAATGTCATTCCGAACATGGTGAAGCACAATGTTCCGAACTGCGGATGGAAGGTCTGGCTCCCCGCCGGAAAGCTGTTCTACTGCACCGACATGAACAATCTGAACGGTATAGCCGCTCCGAACTATGACCTCTACATGGTCGAAGCCAACTACGAGGACGAGGAGATTCAGGCAAAAATCGCCGAGAAAAAGCTGACTGGTGAGTATATCTATGAAAAACGTGTCTTGCGTGACCACATGAGCGTGGCAAAAATCAATGATTGGCTCTATGCCAACATGGGGTCAAACAGTGCGTACATCTATATGCACTGCCATCAGGACAAGGAGGATACCACATGACCGGGCGGCTGGTGGACATGGCTTTTACCCTCGGTGGAAAACAGCGTGTCACGTTGGAACTCAACGGCGACTTCCGGGAAATCTGGGACAAGCTGCATCTGGAGCCGGTTCTGGATGTGGAAATCAAAAAACACAGGGAAAAGCGTAGCCTGTCAGCAAATGCGTATTTCCACGTTCTGTGCAACAAAATTTCTGCGGAAACCGGAGAGAGCGAAGATGCCGTGAAGCGGCGACTTGTGGTGTCATACGGAGCACTGGCCCGCGATAAGGATGGAAAACCTGTTGGATTAAAACTCCCGCCAACCGTAGATCCCTGCGATTTTTACCCCTATGTCCGGCTTTATGAAACCCGGCAGGAGAACGGCAAAAACTACTCCTGTTATTTTGTCTACAAGGAAAGCCACAAGATGAACACGAAAGAGTTTGCTCATCTTGTGGACGGCGCAATCGAAGAAGCCAAGGAACTGGGCATCCAGACGGATACCCCGGAACAGTTGGCTCGGTACAAGGAGGAATGGTCACGATGAAAGGCCGAATCGTCATCTGCGACTACTGCGGAACGCCCGCAGACTTCGTAGACAGTTCGGTGGTTTACCACGGCCACAGCTTCGGCATGATTTACCTCTGCCCTCGCTGCGGTGCCTATGTCGGCGTACACAAGGGGTCTGACAAACCCCTTGGCCGCTTGGCAAACTCGGAGTTGCGCAACTGGAAAAAGGCAGCTCATGCAGCATTTGACCCGCTCTGGAAATACGGTCCCTACCGTGGCCGCCGGAATGAGGCCTACCGCTGGCTGTCCGAGAAGATGGGCACCCCGATTGAATTTACGCATATTGGAATGTTCGATGTGGACCAGTGCCGCAAGGTGGTCCGCATCATGCGAGAAGAAAGGAACCAGTTATGGAAGATTTGAACGTTCAGACCATCGCTATCCCGGTTGAGGAGTACAAGGACTTGCTTCGGGCACAGACCGAGCTCGCCATCATCTACCAGAAGAACGCCAACGGTGATGCTTACGGCACTGGCACTTTCGTGCAGGAGATGCGGAACGCATTTTGCAACGTCAGGCAGGAGGACGCGCATGCTGAATAATTGCATATTTCAGGGCCGCTTCGCTGCCGATCCTGAAATGCGGACCACACAGAGCGGCCTGACAGTCGCCAGCTTTCGCATGGCCGTTGACCGGGACAATGTCGGTCAGGATGGCCGGCGGGCTACCGATTGGCTGAATTTCGTGGCATGGCGTAAAACGGCAGAGTTCGTTTGCCAGTATTTCCGCAAGGGCAGCACGGCTCTTGTGGAGTGCCAGTGCCAGACCCGCTCCTACGAGGACAAGAATGGCCAGAAACGCACCGCCACCGAGTTTGTGGTCCAGAAGATTCACTTTTGCGGCCCCAAGACGGAGCAGCGAGTGGATGATGGCGGTGAGGCACCGCCGCCGGGCTATCAGCAGCCGTCCTATCAGAACCAGCAGCCGCAGCAGATGGGCTTTAACACCCAGAGCCAGCGGCAGCAGTGGCAGGGCGCAGAAGCTGCTCCCGAAGTTGCACAACCCAGTTACTCGCAGGGCAATCCCGATGATTTCTCTGAAATTGACGATGGCGATGACCTGCCGTTCTAAGGAGGTTTGAATGGCAACAGGTAAGCGGTACTACTGGATAAAACTCAAAGATAGCTTCATGTCCTCGGACGCAATCGACTACCTGATGAGCCAGCCAGATGGTGCCAACTATGTTGTTCTCTATCAAATGCTCTGCCTCAAAACCATAAACACGGGTGGTTGTCTGGTGTCAAAAATCGGAGAGATGCTCATTCCCTATGATGTTGAAAAGATTCAGAGAGAATGCAAATGGTTTTCTCTGGCAACCGTCCGTGTGGCTCTTGAGGTGTACAAGCAAATCGGCCTTGTTTTTGAAAACCCAGACGGAACGCTGTCGATTTCCGATTATTCGGAAATGATAGGCAGTGAAACTGACTGGGCGGCCAAGAAGCGCAGGCAGACACTACAAGCCGCAAATTCTCCTCTTTCAATTGGGGAAAGTGGTAGGGATACCACTGGGGAAAATCTCCCCATAGAGAAAGAGATAGATAAAGATAAAGAGAAAGATAAAGAGATAGAGAACAGAGTAAGAGATAACGGCAGCGGCGGTTTTCCGGCTGCCGACCCCGGATTGGCCGAGATCATCCGGTCTTTCGAGGACAACATCGGCAGCTTTCCCCCGGCCGCAAAGGATGCCCTGAGGGGCTGGCGGGAGATTTTCACGGATGACCTCATCCTGCTGGCAATCAAAAAAGCTGCCCTGTCAGGGGTCCGCAGGTGGAATTACGTCAATGGAATCTTGAAGGCTTGGAAAAACGAGGGTGTAAAAACCCTTGGTGATGTACAGGCGCGTGACCAGCGGCGCAAACCAGCAGCAGACCAGCAGCCGAAGCGGTCCGCCGCCGAGGACTACGATTTTATTTTTGGAGGCTCAAATGACAGTTGAATGTTTGAAAAGCTCAATGCTGCGCATTGAGCGGTATTTCGGGAAGGAACTCTCGACCGATGAGCGTACAGCACGAGCGGAAGTCTACGCCGCTGCACTGAAAGAAATCCCGGACGATGTGGTTTCGACGGCTCTTTTAAAAGCGCTGACGGTCTGCCGCTATCAGAACCAGCTCCTTGTGGACTGGTGTGCGGAAATCCGCAAGATTCAGGATATTGGGCGTCCAACGGCGAACGACCTCTGGAACGACGCTGCTGTGGCCGCACGGAAAATCGAAGCAAACCTTTACTATATGCACATCGGTGGCCTGATTACGGTTGATGGCAAGCTGAACCGCGATGATTTGAAGCGCCGCAATGCTGAAATCTTTGCGGCGCTCCCGGTGGCAGTACAGCGGTGGGCTGGCTCCCCGGAAGATTTGAGCGACATTTTTTCCAGCCGGAGCACAGCAGATCTGCGCCAGTTCGTTCGTCCTGGCTTTGACCGGACTGTGCAGGATGCCCCGGTTGAGAGCTTGCAGTCCCCGGCGCTGCCCGGCGGGGCAGCCCCGGCACAGATTGGAGGTGGCACGACATGAGGTCGAAAAGACCATTCCGCAGCCTGATCGTGTGCGTTTCGTGTGCGATGGTTGGCTGCATTCTCGCAAGCACGGCCTACTCCCGGCGGGTGGACGAGTTGGAAATCGAGCGGGATATTTACGCCAGCCGTTTCCAGAACTGGCAGACGCGGGCGATTGACGCGGAGGAAAATGTCGGCCGGCTTCAGACTGAGGTAGATAACCTGACCGCAGAGCTGAACGCCCAGACCGATTTGACCCTTACATACGCCGGGTCGTTCAGCTGCACGGCCTATTGTGCCGAAGAATACGCCCACATCTGCGGCGAGGGACACGGAATTACATCCAGCGGCGCAAAGGTGCAGCCGGGCGTGACCGTGGCAGCTGACACCAGCATCCTGCCCTACGGCACGGTGATCTATATTGAGGGTGTAGGTCTCCGGGTCGTTCAGGACACCGGGAGTGCTGTGGTAGGTAACAAGCTGGACGTGGCGGTGAACACCCATGCGGAGGCTCTAAGCTGGTCTGGCTGGGGTTCCCGCCGGGTCTGGATCGTTTCAGGAGGTGCAGAGCCGTGAAAAAGTCGTTTCAGGCAGAGATGGATGGCACTCAGCAGGCCATCAGCCAGATTGTGTGCTGGTGCACCACGATTGCACTCCATCAGGAGTTCGGTGTCGGCAAGATCCGGCTGGACCGCATCACCGACCGCATGAACGAGTTGGAAGAGCAGAACACCTCGGTCATTATGACCCCGGATGCCAACGGCAGACCGTCCAAGCAAAAGGCTGATTCCATCCGGGAAAGCTGGCTGGCCGGAATTGTCGATTCCGACTACCGTGTTCCGATGATCCGGGCGCCCAAGAACCGCAAAGAGGAGCAGTACTGCATCGCCGGGAACCGAGCAGCCAAAATCGCATGGCAAATCTACGCCAAGGCCGTCATCGATGTGCTGCACTATGGGCCTGACCGCATGACCCGGCTGCTCAAAGAAAGCCGTGCCAACTACGAGCAGCTGAACACATGGGGCCACGAGGACGGGATGGATGTGGCGATGGAAAAGCTGCGCCGCTGCGCTGCCGATGCCATGCAGTCGGACGATCTCGAAGTCGTTGACCTCGATGGCAGCAGCAGTGAGGCCAAGGTCGAAAAGGAATTCCGCCGTCAGGAAGTCGAGTTCGTGAAGCGTGTCCGGGCGCAGACCCTTGGGCGCATCGGCGTGGCCGCACAGCCTGTCAATGTGCTGGCCGATCAGAACGTTCAGGACAAAATTCAGCTTGTAATGCAGCAGGTTTCCCAGCTGCCTTTCCAGCGCAGGAGGACGTAACATGGCAATGAACGAATATGGGGAAAGGCTGGACAGCAATGGCTATGCACCCAGCATCCTCAGCCAGAGCCCCACCTGTCTGATTTGCGGGCGGTATCGCACCGCCCGGCACGAAGTCTTTTTCGGACCGTACCGGGATAAGAGCAAGCGGCTTGGCCTGTGGGCGAATCTCTGCCCGCGGTGTCACCAGAACGGCCCGAACGCCATCCACCGCAACCATGGCGAAGATCTCCGCTTGAAAAAGTGGGCACAGAAAAAGGCTATGGAGCATTACGGGTGGCCGGAGGAGAAGTTCCGGCAGGAGTTCGGGAGGTCGTACCTGTGAGAACTTGCCCGATTATCGCCATTGACCCCGGCAATGCCCAGTCTGGCTACTGCGTTATCGATCGCAACACCCTGCGCCCGCTGGAATTCGGCAAGGTTGACAACGCCGAGCTGCTGCGGAAGCTGGCCTCTGCCACGGAGCAGGGCTGGCGGTGGGCGGTCATCGAGATGGTGGCCTCCTACGGAATGTCGGTAGGCCGGGAGGTGTTCGATACCGTCCTCTGGATCGGCCGCTTCTACCAAGCCATGAACGCCTGCTGCCCGGTACGGTTGCTGTGCCGCATCGAGGAGAAGCGACACATTTGCCACAACACCCGCGCCAATGATGCCGCCATCCGGCGGGCACTCATTGACCGATTCGCAGACCACGACCTCAAAAATGGCCGTGGTACAAAAAAGAACCCGGATTTCTTTTACGGCTTCAAAGCCGATGTGTGGGCAGCCTACGCTGTGGGTCTGACCGCCATTGAGAACCGGGATAACGATTATCATTTTTCTGCTACTTGAAAGGAGCACATACCATGGATAGCTACGAAAACGAAGCCTCTAAGTTCGCCGCCCAGCGCACCAAGCTGAAGAACATCTGCGAGGCGCACGACCTGACCTACACCTTCATCAAGAACAGCTACCCCATCAAGCTGATTATCCGCCCCATCAAGGGCGTGGGCGAACAGATGTCCATGCTGGAAACCGCCAGCGAGGACAGCTACATCTCCCCGGATGCCTACCTCCTGTTTACCATGAAGGATGGTGTGCTGGTCTACCGCATGAGCAAGACCTTCACCATTGAGGATGCTCTGTTCGGCAAAATCAAGAACATCTTCAAGAATATGTTCTCCTACTACTGCCAGTTCTTCTTCCGGGAGCTGATTGAGAGCGGTCGGCTGAACGCCATCGGCGGGAAGATGCCGGAGATCCCGGAATCCGGTGGGCAGCAGGATGCGCCCCGGGAAAATGAGCCTGATTCTGCGAATCTCCCCGGGGAGGCCGAACCGCTGGAGGAAATCGAGGATGACGAGGAGGACGAGCTCACCTCGGACGAGCTGACGCAGGCCACCGAGATTGCCCGGCAGAACAACGGCATCACGCAGGCCATGTTGGAGGAAAAGATGGGCGTGACCGCAGAAAAGGCCATTGCGCTGCTGGATGATATGGAATCCGCAGGCGTGATCGAGTTCTCCAACGGCCACTACACCATCGCCGCTGCTGACAGCGAGGAGGAGTAACCTATGGCAAAGGCAGCAGTGACCCGCAGCATCCGGGATGACCACCAGAAGAACTTCCTCAAAATCTTCAATAGCCTGACTGGAAAACACAGCCGCTGGGAGATTTGGGAGGACTTCGTCACCCTGACGGCCATCGAGATCTCGAACAGTACGGACAAGGTAAATGCCCCGGAGCGCACCAAGATGTATCAGACCATCGTTTCCAAATACTCCGCCAAGGAGCGGGAGGGCATGGCTGAAATGCTGGGCGAGGTAATCATGGGCATGGAGCAGAATCCTGACCAAGACTTCCTCGGTTCGCTGTACATGATGTGCGAGTTGGGCAACGACCACGCCGGGCAGTTCTTCACTCCCTACAATGTGTGCCGCTGCATGGCCGAGATTACGTTCGACCCGAAGCTGCAACCGGACATGGAGGGATTCATCTCGGTATCTGACCCGGCCTGTGGTGCTGGGGCCACGCTGCTTGCCTTTTTGAACGTCTGCAAAAGACGGAATATCTGCTACCACAACAAAGTCCTTGTCATAGCCCAAGACATTGACTTCATCGTTGGGCTGATGTGCTACATCCAGTGCAGCTTTATGGGCTGCGCTGGATATGTAGTCATCGGTGACACACTCGTGAACCCGGCAACGGCCTACGACAGCCGCGGATTGCTGCCCGCAGGACCGCAAAACCGCATCTGGTATATGCCGCTTTTCTCAACCGATGTGTGGTATATGCGCCGCCAGATAGCGCAGATGAACCTGCTGTTTGAACCGAAAGGCGAACCTGCAAAAATCGAAAAAACCGATATTAAACCCGCAAATTTGCAAAAATCTATCAAAAATGAGCCTAAAGCCCCGGAAAACGAGCCTCTTAACGAAACCAAAACCGGGCAGCTCACGTTTTTCTAACCCGAAATAAGAAAGGAGTATCCCTATGGCAGACATTACTTACATTCCTATCCGGCAGCTGTACCCTCACCCCGATAACCCCCGCAAGGAACTGGGAGACCTGTCTGAGCTTGCCGCCAGCATCAAGGAAAACGGCGTGTACCAGAACTTGACCGTAATCCCCGGCCACTACCTCAACAGCCGGGAGTACATCGCAAAGTGCGTTGACGAGGGCGGGGATGCCGCCGCAGCAGCGGCAGCATGGACACCCAAGGCTGTGTGGTCCAGTGAGGACTACACCATCATCATCGGCCACCGCCGGGCTGCGGCAGCGCAGCAGGCAGGGGTGTACGAGCTGCCCTGCGCCATCGTAGAGATGGACGAGCGGGAGCAGATGCAGACCATGATGATTGAGAACATGCAGCGCAGCGATTTGACGGTCTATGAACAGGCACAGGGCTTCCAGATGATGATGGACTTTGGGCAGACCGTGGAGCAGATCTCCGACAAGTCTGGCTTCTCACAGTCCACCGTTCGGCGGCGTATCAAGCTGCTGGAACTGAACCACGACAGCTTCAAGAAAGCCGAAAAGCGCGGTGCAACCCTGTCTGACTTCGCCCAGCTGGACAAAATCGAGGACTTGGAAGCCCGAAACCGGGTATTGGAGACCCTCGGCACGCAGAACTTCAACCGGGCTATGCAGGATGCGCTGAACACGCAGAAGTGGAACCATTACCGGGATGACATCATTGCTAAACTTCAGGAGTTCGCAAGGCGAGTAGATGATGCCGACAGGCAGAAATACTCCTACGTGAAAAGCTGGGGCAGCTGGAAAATGAACTGCAAAGACGAGTTCACCGTACCTGATGATGCCGGTAAGGTCGAATATGTGTTCGAGGTTGGCAAAACTGACATTATCCTCTACAAGAAGCGAGATGCAGCTGTCGAGGACGAGGAAAACGCCGCACGAGAAGCGGCACGGGCTGCTGACGAGCTTGCTCACGAACAGTTCTCCAGCACAACCAAATTCATGTATGAGTTGCGCCGGGACTTCGTGAAAGACCTGACCCCGGCAGAGTGCAAAAAGCATTTTTCGGCCATCATGGAATACGCCACGCCGCTGCTGTCTGGGTACGGCCGAGTAAGGGATGATGAAAATGTGCTGCATCTGCTTGGTGTTGCCTTGGACGAACAGGTTCAGGATGACACCGAACTGGAAGATGCACTGAAAATGTTCAACGCCTATGATACCGAGTCGGAAAAAGTTCTACTGGCAATGGCCTTTGATGCGCAGGACAGCGAGCGCACGGGTTATTGGAGTACCATCTGGAGCAGCGAAGCGGGCAAGAGCGTGTATAAGCACAACGAAAACATCCCCCTCAATCGTACCTATGAGCTCCTGACATCCCTCGGCTATGAAATGGCCGATGACGAAAAAGCCTTGCAGGACGGCACCCACCAGCTTTTTGCGGTGTATGGCTCCGGCAGCAAAGCGGACACACCCTGTGATAAGTGCAAAGCTGCTCACCCTGAATGCGACAAGTGTTGCAAGACCTGTGATGACCACTGCAATGCGTTCCAGCTGTGCAGAAAGGAGTATGGCGAATGACCGACCTTGTAAAGTGTGACCGCTGCGGCACACCGTTCAGCATCCAGACAGCCGGCATCCGCAGTACATGGAGCGGCGATTACATGGTGCAGTATTTCACCTGCCCCGGCTGCCACCATCGCTACCAGATTCTGACCACGGACACCGAACTGCGCCAGACCGTTCAGCAGCACAAGAAAATTGCCGCAAAAATCCGCATGGGCAAGAGCAAGAATTTCCGGCCGGGAACTCTGAAAAAGTATCAGGCGGAAATGGAAAAGCTGGAGGCTGAGCAGAAAAAACGGCGGGATGAACTGATGGACAAGGGCAACGAGATCCTTGCCCAGCTGGGAGAGGAGTAAACCATGGGTGATTTGAAAGAATACGCTGACCGCCTCAAGTTTGAAATCATGGCGGCCGACTTCCTGACCACCGAAGACCGAGAAATGGTCTTTGACCTCATCGAGAAAGTGCTGGGTGATGACAATGCCTGATCAGATCTTCATCAACATTGCGATACTGGCCGTGGGCGTGGCTATCGGTGCCCTGCTGGGCGAAACCAGCCGGCAGCAGCATGACCGCCAGCTGTTCCGGGAGTACATCAACTTTATGACTGAATCGGAGCACAACAATGAGCTGCTGTTCCGGGAAGTGATTCGGTTTCAGACCGAGAAAGGAGCCGACCATGAGAAAGAGTAATCGCCCGCCGGAGCCCGGCGCACGTGGGCTTCTGCGCCTGACCTGCCCTTGCTGCGGCAAGAAGTTCGGTACATATCTCCACATTCCACAGATGTCCATAGGCTGCCGCTGCGGGGCTACGATCTCGCTTGAGAGGGGGCTTGCCCCCTATGAGTTCGCCTGCGGCTGCTGCGGGCTGGTGGCCAAAGGCAAGACCAACACCATGGAGCCGGAGATCACCATTCCCTGCAAATGCGGCAATCCTATCACGCTGCACTGGGACAAGGACAAGCGGAGGTACATCGAATGACCCTAGAAGAAGCCTGCCGACTCATTGACCCGGCAACGGATTTGGACGCGCTGGCCGAGGTTGAGTATTACAATGGCTTCAAGGGTAAGGAAGCCGCTGCGAAGACTCTCCGGGAAGCGAGCCAGATGGTCGTTGATTTTATCCGTCGTGTATCGTGGCACGATGCCAAAACCCCGCCGCCTGTCCACGATGAAAGCTGGGAGAACGCGGGAGAAAAGCACTGCTGCATCATGAGCGAACTTGTGTGGGTCTGCTGCGAGAGCCGGAACACCATGAAGGGCTGGATTGAAAACGGCAAGTGGTACATCGAGGATGGCCGCCCAGCGGCAGATACGCCCTATGGTGCTGTGAAGTTCTGGGCTCCGCTGCTGGAGCCGCCGGAGGTGAAAAAATGAAAACCATCACAGTTAAGCATGAGGTTTCGCCGGGTCGTGAAAGTTGCGAATTCGGCGGAGATTTTTGGGGCAAAGAGGTGTGCAAGTACCATACGTTTCGTACTCAAACCCACGGACGCAAGGCTCCACCGGAGTACAGAAAACCGAAGTGTTTACTGTTCGACTGCTGGCTTGAACAGCCGTACAAAAAGTGTGAGGCTTGCAAGAAAGCGTGTATGGAGGCTGAACATGACAACGGAACGACTGCATTTCATGGTTGAATCTCCGGCCAACTTTGTCAGACTGGCCTGCACAATTCTTTTTGAAAAAAAAGAAGCAATGGCCGAATGGGCTGCCACATGGCATGACGTGTTCGATTGTGCCAATGGCGAACAGCTTTTTCTTCAATTCATGGAAGAACTTTTCCCGGACGGCTGCACCATTGGAGAAAAGGAGCTTAAACAGATAACGGATAGAGCAGTCCGCTACTTGCAAACCGAAACCCACTGCCTTGACCTGAAAGCCGGTCACGATAAGTCTCGGTTTACCTACTGGGTGTCCTTTACTCCTGAACACAAAGTCTATGAATGCGAGTTCGCTCGGCATGAGGAAACCATTATTGAAATCCTTACCGCATTCTTCGGGAAGTCGATCGCAGGTTACAGTCTGGACGCTTTGAAGCGCTTCATTCTCCGTTCCTTTGAGATCCGCTCTGATAATTCATCGGTACGGTCTATTGCAGAGGATGTAGACTTTATCCAACGGGCGGTATTTGCCCGGAGTTTTGGCAACGGCAGACAGGAGGTGCCGAAATGAAATGGGTTGCACTTATCTATGCAGCGGAGTGGATTTCAGTGGGGTTGGCGGTGTCAACCGCAATCAACGTCACCGGAAATCTGAGAGCGCTTTGGTTCTTTTTGATTCCGGCATTATTCGGCGTTAGCTATCATGATGGCGATGAGGGCGGGAAGAAATGAGTTGCTTATCCTGTGAGAACTACATACCCCTTCACCCGCCCATCCAGCGCACTGATGCCAAAGGCCAGACCTATACAGTTCCGGGCCTGTGCAAAATTGGTGCAGACCACATAATTTGTGGACTTCCGGTCTACCTTCCGACAGCGAAATGTGATAAAATAATAGAGGCGCCGCCGAAAGACGGTAGCTGAATTATGACGGAGGTAGGTTGTGACATTACAGGAATTGTCCAAGTATTATGACATTCAGATGACCCTCGAAAAAGACCGTGAAGCCTTGGAGAATCTTCGGCAGAAAATCAATCCTGCCTCCCCACAGCTGACGGGTATGCCACATACGCCCGGTGTTCGGGACAAGGTGGCGGATCTGGCTGTGGAACTGGCTGACATGGATGAACGTGTCCGCTGGTTGGAGGAACAGGCAGCGGAAGAAAAGCCCAAGGTCGAGGCGTACTGCAAGAGCATCATGGATGCCCGGCTTTATCTGATCTTCCGGCTGCGGTTTGTCCGCTGCTACTCGTGGGCAGAAGTTGCCGGAGCACTCGGAAAGTGCTACACGGAAGCCGGGGTCAGCCGGATGGCCTACAACTACCTCGAATCACATTGACCGATAAGCCCTGCATTTGCGGGGCTTTTTATTTTTGCCCGAAAACTCAAATTCAACCTCAAATTTTCATAAAATACGGCCAAATATAGAAATAAGTTTTACATTTTGGCTGCCAAAAGTTAAATTCAAACTGAAAATATCAAAAATCAATGCAGATTGTTTCACACGGTGGTGGACGGTGTAGGACGGTTTCACACGGCGTGTAATGCCGTGCAATAAACAAGAACGACCAGCAACGAAGAAGAACGAAAGTCAACGACCAGCAACGACCAGCAACGCTTTGATATGGATTCAGATGACAACGGATGCTCCCGGTGATATGATTAGGATGCAAAATTCAAATCAAGCCAAGCGGTGCTCACCATTCCCGGTGGGTGCCGCTATTTTATTGCCTGAAAGGAGGATTCCGGGCCGCACGTTGCTCCTTTGCGTGTGGCATCACCGCAGCACCCCGAAAAGCCGAGGTGCTGCAAGCTGGACATTTCGCCGTGCCCAGCCGCAAAGAAGGAGATTTTTCTATGTATCAGAAAATCAAGGCAAAATTCAAGGCAAACCCCACTATTTTCTACGCCTGCTCCATTGTCGCATCGTGGGCGGGAGTGGGCAGTCTGATGAACTTCCGTACCATTGCATTGCGATACGGCGCAGTTCCGGCAATCATCTGGGCGGTGTTCAATTCTCTGGCGTGTATCACATTCGGCCTGTTCGCTGACCGTGTTCCGTCCATCCGGCGCATCATGCAGAGCAAGGTGATGTTCTATTTCATCGGCCTGCTGACGCTGTTTCAGACGTGGACGCAGATGAGCGGCATCTACGAGATCTTCGGCGATACACCCATTGGAACCAAGGGCGGCATGATTATCGTGTACGTCACCTGCGTGGCGTTCCTGATTATGTTGCTCAAAGATGGCATGATTCGCAACGTGCTGTCCGATGGCTTTTCATGGGTGGTCGTTTATGGCCTGTTGGCCGTAGTAGTGGCTGCTGCTCTGGTGTACACTGGCGGCACATTCGCCGTCATCGACCCCGGTGTAAACGCCGCTGGTATTAAGGCTGGCGTGTACAACGGCTTACTTCTGCTTCCTGGCCCATTTGCTTGTCCGTATTACTATTCGCTGTTTGAGTACAACGATGAAAATACGGACGGCACCAAGCGCGGCAACATGAAAAAGGCCTTCGTGCTGGCGGGCGTGATGTTTGGCATCTACATGGTGCTGGCTGCGCTGCTCACGTGGGTGCGCTTCAGCCCGGTGCTGAACGTAATGAAAGCTATCTTGATTACGGTCATCGCCATTTCCTCGCTGTCTACCTATCTCTACTGCGAATATCTGGTTTTCGGCAAGAAGTTTGGCTTCGCACTGGACGTTCTCACCGTGGCCTCGTGGCAGATCCTGATTCCGCTTGGCGTTATGGGCATCTGGCAGCTGATGAGCACGATCCGCATCTACGTTGTCGTAGCCGCCGTCCTGTTCTCCGTCGTTCTGAACCTCGTTTCTGACAGGAAGGAGGCCGCACGATGAACATCACGGTGAAGAAGCTGGCAGAGCTGCATAAGCCTACCCACAACATCCGCCGGCACTCCGACAAGCAAATCACCGAGTACATCCGCAGCATTGAGATGTTCGGTCAGGTGAAGCCGCTGGTCGTTGCCGAGGATGGCGAAATCATTGCCGGCAACGGTCTGTACGAAGCCTTGCTCCGCATGGGTCGGGAAACCTGCGACTGTTATGTGATGGTCGGGCTGACCGATGTGCAGAAGAAAAAGCTGATGATGGCCGACAACAAGGTCTATGAACTCGGCTTTACCGATGTGGATGCCATCGAAGAACTGGTCAAGGAACTGGACGGCGATGTGGACGTTCCGGGCTGGGATGCTGACCTGCTGGAAATGCTGAACAGCACCACGGATGAAGCTGATGAAGTAATCGGCTCCTATGGCGATTTCCCGGAAAACGAGATCGCACCCATCAACCGCCATCAGGCAGAGGAACACGTTCCGTATGCCGAAACACCGACCTACTCGGTGGCTCCCGCCCCACAGCCTGCTCCTACCGTCTCCGCTGCCCCGCAGCAGCCTTCCCCAGTGCTGGAGATGTCTACACCTTCCGAACCGCAAACCGCTGCTCCAGAGGCGGACAGTGGCGCGGAGCAGCACAGGTGCATCCGTTGCCCGAAGTGTGGTGAACTGATATGCCTGTGAAAGTAGTGGAAAGCAGCATGAACGTGCTGCAGGCGGCGAAAATCCGTATCCGCAACGTGTTCGCCAACGGCTGCAAAATCTATCTGTCGTTTTCCTCTGGCAAGGACAGCCTGTGCATGGCCAATCTCGTGTATGAGATGATTCTCTCCGGCGAGCTCGACCCCAAGCAGCTGACGGTGACGTTCATTGACGAGGAAGGACTTTACCCCTCCATGGTCGATGCAGCACATCGCTGGCGGCGTAACTTCCTGTCGGTCGGCGCAAAATTCTTGTGGTTTTGCCTGCCGTTCAAGCAGGTATGCGTGATAGACCACCTTTCTGCGTCGGAATCGTGGATAACGTGGGAGCCGGGCAAAGAAGATGTGTGGATGCGCACCCCGCCTGATTTTGCCATCAGGTACAGCCCATACCTGCACCACCCCGGAGAGATGAACTACCAGACGTTCTGCGAAAAGGCGTTCCGCGACGGCATTCAGCTGGTCGGCCTGCGCACGGCAGAAAGTCTGACCCGCTTTAAGTGCATCGCCAACACCAAGATGGAGCGTATCACAAAAGGCGGCAAGTTCTATCCCATCTACGATTGGGCTGATTCCGATGTTTGGCTGTACATCAAAGAGCGAAACCTTGAATTCCCTGAAATCTATATGCGTTTGTACGAAGCTGGTGTGCATAAAAATGCACTCCGGCTTTGCGCTTTCTTTGGAGATACCAGCACACAAGGCCTACGGTGGGTTGCAGAAACCGACAACGACCTGTGGGAGCGTATCCAGCGGCGAGAACCAAACGCCTACCTCGTTCTGCTTTACTGGGATTCCGAGATGTTCCGGCGCAGCACCCGCAAGCGGCGTGAGCTGGAAGCAGATACCGAACAGAAGGATTATAAAGCCCTCTGCAAAGACCTGCTGTTCCTCCACCCGGAGCGGTACACCATCGCCAAGGACACCTTATCCCACATCGACCACTGGCGAGGCCTGTTCATAAAGACCTACGGCATCGCTGAACAGAAACACTACAAAACCATGTATGAGGGGCTGCTGTACGGAGATCCCAAGATGCGTATCCTGCGCATCCTCTGGACCACCATCTACAACGACCACAACGCCCGCATCAAGGAGGAGCAGAACCATGGAAAGCATTGACGTATTCGCACCGCTGGCATCCCTCCAGTGGGTAGACCGCAACACCATCCACGCCAACGACTACAACCCCAACAAGGTCAGCGAGGAGAACCTGAAGCTGCTGGTGCAGTCCATCCTGACCAACGGCTGGACGCTGCCCATCGTGGTACGCCCGGACGGAACCATCATTGACGGCTTCCACCGCTGGACAGTATCAGGCCGTGAACCGCTGCTGTCCCTGCTGGGCGGCAAGGTGCCTGTCGTAGTCGTAGACCATCACGGTGACGAGAGTGCCGACGTATACGGCACCATCACCCACAACCGCGCCCGCGGCACACATCTGCTCGACCCCATGAAAGCTATCGTGAAGAAGCTCATGGACGAGGGCAAGACCGTGGACGAGATTGGCAAGCAGCTGGGCATGAAGCCCGAAGAAATCTTCCGTCTGTCCGGCTTCACCAAGGACGAGTTCCTGAACATGATGACCAAAGACCATCCGACATACTCCAAGGCCAAGGTCATCCGCAGCATCTGAGAGAGGAGCGTATCACAATGCCTGTCGTAGACATCTACGTTGATAAGCCTGTACCTGTGCAGGACATGAAGTTCACCTTCGTGTATGACCCTGCAATGGTTGACGCTGCGTTCCACCCGCCCGACAGCGGGCAGGAGCAGCCGTTCGGTGCTGAAAAGGTACTGTGACGGGGGTACCCTACCATGAGCGGGCTCGACGACCCCGAAAACAATCTAGTTAGTGAGCGGAAAATCAGCCATTTCGTTACGCTTTGTATAACAATTTGTGCCGATTTTTCCAGATGGTTTTACGAGAAAAGGAGGTGGTGACCGAATGCCGACAAAAGAAAAGCTGGCCGACAGGACTGTGACCACCACCGAGCTGGCCGCTGTGCTTGGCATCACAGGCCGCAGGGTACAGCAGCTTACGCAGGACGGTGTACTCACCACCATCGAGAGAGGCCGATTTGTCCTGTCCGATGCGGTACAGGCATACATCGGCAGCCTTGCCCGTGGCGGTTTGACCAAGGCGGAAGCGGAGGAAGCCAAGAAGATTGAGCGTGTCAAGGCAAAGGCCGAGGCCACGCTCAAAACCTCCAAGGCGAAAATCGCACAGGCCGAGGCCAAGGAGCTGGCTGGGCAGATGCACCGCAGCGAGGATGTGGCCGCCATGACCTCCGAGCTTATCTACACCATCCGTGGCGCACTGATGGCGCTGCCCAGCCGGGTGGCCATCAATGCCGCCGCTCTGTCAGACCCGGCAGAGGTGGCCGAGTATATGCGCAACGAGGTGAACCAGATAGCAGAGGAAATCGCCATGTTCAAGTATGACCCGGCCAAGTATGAGGCTCGTGTCCGGGAGCGCAGGGCGTGGTCCGAAAAGCTGGCTGGTGATGACGATGAGTGACAACGCCGCCATCGACCGTCTGAATGCGCTGGTGTCGAAGCTGGTAGCAGCCATCCGACCGCCGCCCAACGTGAGCGTTTCCGAGTGGGCTACCAAAAACCGTGTGCTGTCCCCGGAATCATCGGCTGAACAAGGCCGCTGGCGCAACAGCAGAACGCCCTATCTGGTCGAAATCATGGACGCATACTCTGACCCACACATCCACCATATCGTTGTCGTGGCGTCCTCTCAGGTCGGCAAGAGCGAGTTCGAGAACAACGTCATCGGCAGAACTATCGACGTTGACCCCGGTTCCATCCTATTCATCCATCCGGTTCAGACCGATGCCAAGGAGTACAGCAAGCTCCGTATCGCCCCCATGATACGAGACTGCCCCACGCTCCGGGCAAAGGTGGCCGAGAGCAAGAGCCGGGACAGCGGCAACACCATCCTGCAAAAGTCCTACCCCGGCGGCATCCTGACCATGTGCGGATCCACAGAGGCTCACGCTCTGGCATCGAAGCCCATCCGCTATGTGCTGGGTGACGAGCGTGACCGCTGGGCTGAGAGCGCCGGAACTGAGGGCGACCCTTGGGAACTGGCAATGGCTCGGCAGACCACGTTCTACAACGCAAAGGCGGTCGAGGTTTCCACCCCGACCATCAAAGGCCACAGCGCAATCGCCAAGGCCTACGTCAAAGGCACGATGGAGCGCTGGGTGTCGGAATGTCCGCACTGCAAGGGCTTCCATGAACTGCGCTGGGAGGACATTCGGTACGAGTATGACACCATCGAAGTTCACAGCGAAAAGACCTACAAGGTCAAAGATGTGTGGTATCTCTGCCCGGAGTGCGGCTGCATTTCGGACGAAGTCACCATGAAACGAGCCCCGGCTCACTGGCAGGCCGAGAACCCGGCCGCCTATGAGAACGGCATCCGCAGCTTCTGGCTGAACAGCTTTGTCAGCCAGTGGGCAGGATGGAAAGAAACCGTACTGAAATACCTGAATGCGTTGGGCGACAGCAAGAAAATGCAGGTCGTGTACAACACCCGGCTGGGTCTGCTGTGGGAAGACCGCGGCGACGTGCAGGATGAGGACACCATGCTAAGCCGCAGGGAGGAATACCCTGCGGAGCTGCCGGACGGGGTGCTGGTTCTGACCGCTGGCGTTGATACGCAGGATGATCGTATGGAGTACGAGATTGTCGGCTTCGGCCACTTCGGGGAAACATGGGGCATCGAAAAAGGCATTGTTATGGGCCGTCCGGACAGTGACGAGGTCTGGCAGCAGCTTGACGAGCTGGTTTTCGACCGCCGCCTGAAATTTGCTGATGGCATCGAGCTGCCCGTGTCCATAAAGTTTGTGGATGAGGGCGGCCATTTTACACAGGATGTGAGACTCCGTTGCCACGAACGCATTGGCAAAAAGGTTTTCTGCATCAAGGGTTTCCCAGGCTCGGACAGGCCGTTCACGGCTCCGCCAAAGCAGCAGAAAATCACAATTCGGAACCGATACGTCGGGCAATGCTGGCAGTACCAGCTGGGTGTCGACTCCGGCAAGCAAATCATCATGGACGATTTGAAAGTGCAGGAGCCGGGTGCCCGGTACTGCCATTTTCCGCGCCGGGATGACTACGGACTGGCCTACTTCAACGGCCTGCTGTCCGAGCATCTGGTGCACAAAGACGGCCACCGCAACCCGTGGCAGTGGGAGAAAATCTCCGGCCATGAGCGCAACGAGCCTTTGGACTGCCGGAACTACGCTCTGGCGGCCTACAAAGTGCTGCCGAAAGACCTCGATGCCATTGACCGCATGCTGAAAAGGCTGCGTGGAAAGGCAGTCGATGCCCCGGCAGCGGCAAATATTCAACAACCCGCGCCCTCTCGAAAAAAGAAGCGAGAGAGCCTGTTAGACGACTGGTGAGGTGTGAGAGATGAATACCACGACCATCAAAAAGCGGCTGGAGTTCCACACGCAGCGGCTTGACAACCTGTATGCAGCCTACAATAAGCTGCTGTCCGGCGGCGTGAAAAGCTACAAGCTTGATGACCGTGAGCTCACACGGCTCGACCTCGGCAAACTCAGCGAGGAAATCAAAGAGGCCGAGCAGAAAGTCGATGAACTGGAAGCGCTGCTGAATGGCCAGAGTGCCCGGAAGGCATTCGGTGTCATTCCGCGCGACTGGTGATCCTTATGGGTGACAGCCCGAAAGGGCTTTTGCCGCGGGCCGACCGCTTTTTTACTCCTTTCCCCGGTCGGCTCGCTTATTTTGAATGCTATGGAGGCGATTACTTTTGAGATACCGTGGTACGGCTGCGCCGCAGGCCAGCGGATATAGCGAGGCTGGTGCAAGCTACAAGCGGCGGGCGCTGCGGGCGTTCTTCCCGAACAGCAACTCGCCATCCAGTGATATACATGACAACGCCGACACCCTGCGGCAGCGCAGCCGAATGCTCTACATGAGCGCTCCGGTTGCCACCTCTGCCATCAACACGAACCGCACCAAGGTTGTCGGCACCGGTCTGACACTGAAATCCACCATTGACCGTGATGTGTTGGGGCTGGCCCCGGAAGCAGCCAAAGAGTGGCAGACCAAGACCGAGGCAGAGTTCCGGCTCTGGGCAGAGAACCGCCGCAGCTGCGATGCCATGGGGCTGAACAACTTCTACGGCTTGCAGCAGTTGGCTCTGAAAAGCTGGCTTATGAGCGGTGACGTTTTCGCCGTGGTGAAAATCCATGACACGGACAAGCTGCATCCCTACGCCCTGCGGCTGCATCTGGTGGAGGCTGACCGTGTGTCCACTCCGAACCGATACGGCAGTGCAATAGATGTTATTGGGTACACCGTGGGCAAGAACCCCGACAACGGGAACCAGATTCTCGACGGCGTAGAGGTGGACAGCAGCGGTGCCGTGGTTGCATACCACATCCGAAACACCTATCCGCACGAGTGGCTCAACAGCGAGGAAACCGTGTGGCAGCGTGTTGAGGCAATCGGCAAAAAGACCGGTCTACCCCAAGTGCTGCACATCATGGAGTCAGAACGGCCGGACCAGTACCGCGGCGTGCCGCTTGTGGCTCCCATCATTGAGCCTCTGCTCCAGCTGCGCAGATACACTGAATCTGAACTGCTGTCGGCGCTGATTCAGTCATACTTCACGGCGTGGATTGTGTCGGAGGCTCCCAAGGATGCAATTCCGCTCAACGAAGTTGGAGGCGGAGATCTGGGCGGCGTTCCTGTCGAAAACCCAAAGACCGATAACGCCTCCCACAGCGAGAATGAGTACGAGATGGGTCCCGGTCAGGTGACACATCTGGCCGAGGGCGAAGACATCAAATTCGGAAACCCGAACGTCCCTACCGCTGGATTTGAGCAGTTCGTCAAAACGCTGTGCAAGCTGATGGGCGGGGCCATCGAGATGCCCTACGAGCTGTTGCTCAAAGAGTTCAACGCCAGCTATTCCGCTTCTCGTGCTGCCCTGCTGGAAGCATGGGAGGGGTTCAAGATGCGGCGCACATGGCTGGTGGATAGCTTTTGCCAGCCGGCATACGAAATCTGGCTGTCCGAGGCCGTAGCCCGTGGGCGAGTAATTGCTCCGGGCTTTTTTGATGACCCGCTGGTTCGTGCCGCATGGTGCGGCGCCCGGTGGATCGGACCTGTGCAGGGCAGCCTTGACCCCAAGAAGGAGGTTGACGCTGCCATCCTCCAGACGCACCACGGTTTCCGAACCCACGAGCAGGTCACCCGTGAGATGGGCGGCGGCGACTGGGAAGAAAATGCGGAACAGCTGGCCCGTGAAAACGAAATGCTCAAAGCTGCTGGCAGCGAGGGAGTAATCGAAACCACTGCCAGCACCACCACACAGGGAGGTACCAACAATGCCGGTAACGAATAACGCACCACAGATCAACATCCAGCGGCCTTGCTACGAAATGGCCAGCACCGACGGCCAGAACGCCGACATCACCATGTACGGCCAAATCGTGGAAACACAGCCCATCGACTGGTGGACGGATGAACCGATTCCGGGCCAGTACATCATCGAGAGCGAGTTCCTCAACGACTTAGCGCAGATTGAGGGTTGTTCGCAGATCACCATCCGCATGGACAGTCTGGGCGGCGATGCTGGCGTATCCATCCTGATTCACAATCGGCTCCGGGAACTGGCCGCAAAAGGCAAGAATTTGGTCTGCATCGTGGACGGCGTAGCAATGAGCGGCGGCAGCCTCATCATGTGCGCTTGCGATACCGTCAAGGTGAATCCGTCCAGCCTCGTGATGATTCACAAGTGCTGGTCGCACGTTTGGGGCAACTACAACGCTGATGAACTGCGCAAGGCTGCCGATGCCAACGATGCGTGGGACAAGTCGCAGGTCAGCATCTACAAGCGCAAGACCGGGATGTCCGAAACCGTGCTGCTGCACATGATGGCCGACACCACCTACATGACGGGCAAAGAGGCCGTAGAAAAGGGCTTTGCCAATGAACTGCTGGATGATGCCGAGCCTGTGGCGATTTCCGCAAGCGCAGACCGCCACACTATTTTCGCAAAGGGCCACGCCCTGCGGCTGCCAGGCGTAAAGTTGCCCGACAATATCCCTCTGGCTAAAGCGACCGCTCCGGCCGCTGCTGCAAATACACCGGCGGCACCCGCCGCCCAGTCCAACGAAGGAGGACATACCACTATGGCAAATACCATCGATGAGCTCCGTAATGAGAACCCGGAGCTGTGCCGCCAGCTTGAACAGGCTGCATCCGAGCAGGCATCACAGAACGAGCGCCGCCGTCTGTCTGAGATTGACGAGGTCGCAAACCTGTTCGACTCGGCTCTGGTACAGGAGGCAAAGTACGGCGATACTGCCTGCGATGCACGTGAGCTGGCGTTCCGGGCAGCAAAGGCCGCCGCAGCGCAGGGTCGTGCGTTCCTGACCAACCTGCAGAGCGACAACGAAACGTCCGGCGCACAGGGCGTGGAGGCCGTACCGGGTGCATCTGCATCCGGTGACCCGGAATCCCTGCCCGATGCCAAGGGCAATGCACCCAAGACGCAGTCCGAGCGTATGGCTGCGGCCGAGGAAGCTGTCGCCGAAGTGCTCGGCGATGAGAAGAAGTAAGGAGGAACACTACAATGACCGAACTGAGCAAGAAGCTGGGTGACATGGAGCTGGACGGTCTCGTGGCCGACATCAACCCCAAACTGGTTGTCAGCGGCGGCACTATCCGCAAGCTGGCCGAAGCCGGCACTCTCAAGCGTGGCACCATTCTGGCAAAGTCCAGCGGCACCGCTGGCGATAACAAGCTGGTCGTGCTGGGCACCGCAGCCGCAAGCGATGAAGCCCTGACCGCAAACTGCATCCTGTGTGATGACATTGCGGTCGGCACTACTGATGATGTGAACGCTCCTGTCTACCTGATGGGCTGCTTCAACATCAACAAGTGCACCGTGGCCGACAGCTACGTCATCACCGAGGCCGATAAGGATGCCCTGCGTAACGGCGGTATTGTCTTCAAGGCCGCTGCACCTGCACTGTAAGAGGAGGAACTACAATGCCTGCTGAACTGAATTTCTTTGACACCTATACCCTGATGGCCGTGCAGAAGCGCATCGTGCCCAAGCAGACCTTTTTCCGTGACCGCTACTTTCCCACGGAGGAGGGCGACATCTTCAGCTCCAACAAGGTGCTGACCGAGTACATGGACGGCGACCGCAAGATGGCAGCCTTTGTGTCGCCTCGTGTCGGCGCAATCCCGATGGAGCGCATGGGCTACGAGGTCCACGAGTTTGAGCCTTCGTCCATCGGTGTGAGCCGTCCTCTGACCTCTGATGACCTGACGAAGCGTGGCTTCGGCGAGGCCATCTATGCCAACAGCACCCCTGCCCAGCGTGCCGCAAAACTGGTCCAGAACGATCTGGCTGACATGGATGGCCGTATCACCCGCACCGAGGAGTGGATGTGCGCACAGACCATGCTGGACAACGGATGCGTCATGCAGGAGATGATCGACAACGTGACCAAGGGCGAGGCAAAGGTCGTGAATTTCTACAATCCCGGCCACGAGAACGACCACATCTACACTGCCGCCCACAAGTGGAACGAGGAGGGTGGCAATTTCTTTGGCGACGTTCCTGCCATGTGCCGTCTGCTGTCCAAGCGCGGCCTGCGCGCTGCCGACCTGCTGCTGGGTGCTGATGTTTATGACGCAGTGATGGATCTCGAAAAGGTTCAGCGTCTGCTGGATAAGAATTCCGGCATCATCATCGGTCAGATTGAGCAGCAGCTGAGCGCGTACGATGGCGTTACCTACGGCGGCACCCTCAACTTCCGCGGCTATAAGCTGAACCTCATCTCCGTGGATGAAACCTACGTCGACACCGCCAACGCAGAGCAGCGTTACTTCCCGAAGACCGATGCGCTGATTACGGCTCCGGCCTGCGGTCACCTGATGTATGGTGCTATCACTCAGATCAACTACGGCGACACCATCCAGTCCACTATCTCCGGCCGCCGCGTCCCCAAGTTCAGCATCGATCAGGAGAACGACGTCCGCAAGACGGCTCTGAAATCCCGTCCTCTGGCTGCACCCAAGAACTACATTCCTTGGATTCGCCTGAAGAACGCAGTCGGCTAATTACGGCCGGAAAGGAGTAAACGATGTTTGTTGAGATTCTTTGCGGCGGCTACGGCTGCTGTTCTGGAAAGTCCGTTCACACGGTCATGCGTGGTGAGCAGTGCGAGGTCAGCGAGGCCGAGGGTGCTCGCCTTATCGGTCTGGGCATGGCGAAAGCCGTTCCTGTCGCCGCAAATGCCCCAGAAATCGTCCCTGTGGCGGCTCCGGGAGCTTCGGAAGGTAACGACACCCCCGGCTCCGAAACCTCGCAGGACAGCCCGGAGACGGCCTGTCTCGATTCCGAGCAGCTGCACAGCATGGCCGTTGCCAACCTGAAAAAGCTGGCATCGGATATGGGCATCGACACGAAGCAGCTCAAAACCAAAGATGCGCTCATCGAGGCTATCTGTGCCGAGGAAGTCATTCCCGGCGATGAGTGCGCCGATGGACCGGAGCTGTCTGCTGCGATGCCCACGGCATGAGCGGCTTCAAGGACGCTGTGCAGGAAGACCTGGGCAGCGTTTTCCTGAATCTGGACGAGTTTGCCGAACAGCGCACGGTCTACTATGATGGCGAGGTGTACCCGGATGTTCCGCTGGTTCTGACCGGGCTGAGCGAAAAAGAACGAGTGCGCCAGACTGTCAGCGACCATGCGCAGGGTCTGTATCAGGTCAGCCGGGTGCTGCACTGCGATATTGCATCACTCGGCGGAAATCAGCCTGAGCAGGGGTGCAAGCTCAAAATTGAGGATGGTAGCGGCTTTGTTCGCACCTACTATGTGGCATCCTCCGTCTGTGAGATGGGAATGCTGCGTGTAGAGTTGGAGGCGATTGACGAATGAGTGATGTTACAACCGACACCATGATGCACAGCGTAAATGCTGGCATTGCCGTTGACATCGCCGAGGAAGGTTTCGACCGTGTTTCTGCACTCCTTGCCGGGATTCCCGGCGGCGCAAACCGTGCTGTCGGCTCGGCGCTTGCTCGTGCGGCAGCCGCCGGAAAGACGGTGGCGAAACGAGCTGTGACGCAGGAGTATGCCATCAGCAGCAGCGAATTCCTCAACCGAACGAAGAACATCAATAACATCCAGAGGGCCAGCAGCGGCGAAGTGTCCATAAATTTTGGATACCGAGGCAGTGTGATTCCGCTGAGGGTTTTCGACACCAAGGTGGACCGAAACGGCCTTGTCGTTACCCGTGTGAAAAAGTCCAGTTCAAAGCAGGCTCTGAACCATGCTTTTGAAGCAAAGATGGGCTCCCACTACGGCATCTACGAACGGCAGGGCGAAAAGCGGTTTCCGGTCAAGGAACTATATGGCCCGGCCACGCCGCAGATGATGTACTCCAATGAGGCTGTCATGGATTCCATTGAGGATAAGATGGCATCTACATACGAGGAACGCATCGAGCATGAGATCTCACGAATTCTGAACGGATGGGGTGTTTGATATGACCTGTGTTGTTCTGCTAGAGCAGCTCAAAGCGTTCACCGAGGACGTCATGAAAGACCTGCTTCTCCCGGTGGCTATGCAGAAGGGCGATACCGAACAGGAGGGACGGCCTCCTGCGGTCTACCTGATGCGGCTGCCTGATAGCAAATCTGCCCAGAAAAAGGCTCCCTACATCATCCACCGCATCATTCCACTGGCTACTGAACAGCAGCCCGGCAAAGAGGAGCGCACGGTCGTTTCTGTGCGCTCTATTTTCTGCTGCTATAACCCGGATGAACAGGAGGGAGAACTCGCCCTCCTGAACATGATGGAACGGTTCCGGGTGGAACTGCTTAAAAAGCGCAAAATTGGCGGCATTGGTTCTGATGGAAAGATGCGGTACCAGTTCGCCCTTGACCTTTCTCCCGGCCACAATCTGGAAAGCCTGCCCTATGACGAGTGGTCTGGACAGTATTACGCCGGAGAGATGATTACTTATTGGAAGCTGCCGACCGTGCAGCAGACGGAGGACATCGCTTTATGGCGGTAAAGAAAGAAACCGTGGACGCCGAGCCTGCGCAGAGCAAGCCCGGCGTTTCCATTTACATCGGCCCGACCATTTTGGGCTGCATCCAGAAGAACACCATTTACCCCTGCTCGGCTGCAGATGCACTGAGCCGTGACGATGTGAAGCTGGCCACCGAGAAATATCCCGGTGTGGCCGATTTCATCATCGACATGACTGACCTGCACACCACGCCCGAACAGAAAAAGGCTCGTGGCGAAGCAATCCTTGCATTCGCACGGAAGCTCGTCAAATCCAAGTAAGGAGGATAACATACTATGGCAGATCATGGTATTAACGTCACCCGTGCCGATACCGCGGTGGCTACCCCGAATACCGCAACCAGCGGCATCCCGTTCGTCATCGGCACTGCACCGCTGTCCAAGGCAACTGGCACCGCTGCGACCGCCGGAATCCCTGTCCTTTGCACCAGCTATTCCGAAGCTGTGGAGCAGCTGGGCTATGACGATGACTGGAAGAAGTACACCCTCTGTGAGGTGATGTACTATCACTTCAAGCTGTGCCAGTGCCAGCCCGTCATCTTCCTGCCTGTCGGCGAAACCGCTGAGGCTGCCGAGGTGGCCGCTGCCATTGAACAGATCGAACTGTGCCTGACCATGTTCGGGATCGTGCCTGACCTGATTATGGCACCCGGCTTCTCCGATGATGCTACCGTGGCCGCCGGCATGGCCGCAAAGGTCGGTGCCATTAACGGGATGTTCTACGGCAAGGCGCTGGTGGACATTTCCGCAAAGACCTATACCGCAGCCGTTCAGGCAAAGAACGCTGGCACCTATGACGAGAAGACCATCGTTTGCTGGCCCAATGGCACCCTTGGCAATCTGAAATTCCACGGCTCTACCATTACTGCTGGCATTCTGGCAGAAACGGACACCGGCAACGAGGGTATTCCCTATGAGAGTCCCTCCAACAAAACCATCCATGTGGATGGCCTGTGTGATGATGATGGCGCTGTGATCAACCTGACCTACAATCAGGCAAACGTCCTGAATGCAAACGGTATCTGCACGTTCCTGAACTTCATGGGAGGCTGGACCGGCTGGGGCAACTACACCGCAGCATATCCGAAATCCACTGATGTGAAGGACTACTTTATCCCCATCAGCCGGATGTTCGACTATGTTTCCAACACCCTCATCAAGACGTTCTGGTCCAAGCTGGACAAGCCGATGAACCGCCGCCTGATCGACACCATCCTCGACAGCGCAAACATCTGGCTGAACGGTCTGGTGGGCGCAGGCTATCTGCTGGGTGCCCGTGTCGAAATGCTGGAAAGCGAGAACCCGCTGACCAGCCTGATGGCGGGCAAAATCAAGCTGCACGTCTACATGACCCCGCCCTCTCCGGCGCAGGAGATTGATTTTGTGCTGGAATATGACGCTGACTATGTGACCAGCGCACTCCAGTCCTAAAAAGGAGGCACTACAATGGCAATCGATCAGAGCGTTATCAACTTCGCGGTCTATGAGGACAGCGTGGAGTATCTGGGTATGTCGAAAGTTACCCTGCCTGATGTTACCTTTCTGACGCAGAGCATTTCGGGCGCTGGTGTCGGTGGTAACGTCGAAGCGGTCATTCTGGGCCATTTGGAGGCTATGACCCTTGGTCTGGAATTCCGCACCACCACGCCGCAGTCCGTCCAGTTGTCGGAGCTGCGCCGTCACAGCATTGACCTGCGTGTGGCAAACCAGTATGAGGATCCTGTTGCGGGCACGGTCGAGGCACGGAAGGAAAAGCATATTTTCGTGGTCGTGCCCAAATCGACCAAGGGCGGCACCATTGCACCCGCAACGCCCACCTCTGGCTCCGGTGAATACGCTGTCCGCTACTGGGCAACGTACATCAACGGTAAGAAGGTGCGTGAACTGGACCCCCTCAACTTCATCTGCTACATCAACGGTGTGGATTATCTGGCCGGTGTCCGTGCGGCCCTGGGCAAGTAATCCGCATATACCGTTTCGCCGGAGCTGCATTTTGCAGTCCCGGCCTATTTTTTGAGCGTGAAAGGAGCTATCCAGCATGAACGCCGTTATTGACCCGAAAGAATTTGATGCAGCTCAGGCTGCCGCTGCAAAGGCTGCTGCCGCTGCTGACCCGTATACCTACACCCACAAGCTCCAGAAGCCCCTTGACTATGAGGGCAAGCACTACGAATCCCTCACGTTCAACTGGGGCAAGCTGACCGGCAATGACTCCATCGCCATCGAGGCAGAGCTTACGGCTCTGAATCAGCCGGTTATCATCCCCTCGATGAGTGCGGGCTACCTTATCCGCATGGCCTGCCGGGCGTGTACCGAGCCTATCGGTGTTGATGTCATTGGTGCTATGAGCATCCGGGACTACAACACCATCCGCACCAAAGCGAGAAATTTTTTGCTGAGGTCGGACTTGTAACCGGTGATGGCGGCGTGTGGCTGCGGCGACAGGTGCTTGCAATGGCACAGGTCAACTGTACGCCTGCGCCCTACTGGCTGGAAATGCCCCTGTATCAGTTCCGGCAATGGATCCGCAGCAGCAATGACCTCATTGCCGAGCGCCAGAGAGCGAGAAAGGACGGTAAGTAGTGGCTCGTAAAGAGTGGGAGCTGCTGTTCAACCTGTCCGCCAAACAGAACAGCAGCTTTTCCAGTACATTCAAGGCTGCTCAGTCTGCCCTTGTGGAAACACAGGGAAAGATTCAGCAGTTGAACAAAGTACAATCCGACATTTCGGCGTACCAGAAGCAGCAACAGGCCGTTGACGCAACCCGTCAGCGGCTTTCTGTTTTGCAGCAGCAGTACGACAACATCCAGAAAGAGATTCAGGAAACCGAGGGCTACTCCTCCGCGCTGGAAAACAAACTGCTTTCCAAACAGGCGCAGATCGACAAGACCACGGCCTCCCTGAACACTTATGAGCAGCGTTTGGCTGCCACCGGGAATGCTCTGCACGAAGCTGGCGTGGATACCACGCAGCTGACGGCGGAAAGCGTCCGGCTGGAAACTGAGGTCGATAAGCTCAAGGATAAGCAGGTTGACCTCAAGAAAACGATGGACGAGGCCGGTGAGGGCGCAAAGGGATTCGGTGAAAAATCGGTCGAGGCGCTTGAGACGGTCGAGGCCACGCTGGCCACGGTCGGCATTTCAAAGGCCCTCGGAGAAATCCGGGATGCCTACATGGACTGCATCAACACCGCAGGTGATTTTGAAGCATCCATGAGCAATGTCGAGGCTCTCTCCGGTGCTACCGGCGAGGAATTGACGACCCTGTCCGACAAGGCCAAGGAAATGGGCGCAACCACGAAATTCACCGCTGGTGAATCGGCTGATGCTCTGTCCTACATGGCTTTGGCAGGCTGGGACACCCAGTCTATGCTGGAGGGCATCAGCCCGGTGCTGAATCTGGCTGCTGCCGCCAACATGGATCTGGCGCAGGCATCCGATATTGTTACCGACTATCTGACTGCCTTTGGTCTGAAAGCCTCTGACACCACGCACTTTGTCGATGTGATGGCCTACGCCATGGCTCACTCCAACACGAACGTGATCCAGCTGGGCGAGGCATACAAGGCGTGTGCAGCCACCGCAACGTCCCTCGGCTACTCGGTCGAAGAAACGACGGCAGTGCTGGCCACCATGGCCAATGCTGGTGTCAAGGGTGGCGAAGCTGGTACGGCCCTGAACTCAATCTTCACCCGACTTGCTACCAACACGAAGGAGTGCGGCGACAAGCTGGCTGCATATGGCGTAAACATCTACGATGCACAGGGCAATATGCAGAGCTTGTCCAGCATCCTCACCGGCATGGCTGGCATCTGGGGTGACTTGACTGACCAAGAGCAGGCCAACCTTGCGAAGACGGTAGCTGGCACGAACCAGTATTCCAAACTGCAAACCATCATGGCTGGATGCAGCGAAGCAGCGGCCGAGGGTGGGCAGTCTTTCTCAGACTATACTGCGGCTCTGAACAACTGCGCCGGGTCTGCCGACAAGATGGCCGGCACTATGCTGGACAACATGAACGGCCGCCTGACTCTGATGCAGTCCGCAGCGGATGGCCTGAAAATCGCAATCGGTGAAGACCTGACCCCGGCAATGTCCGGCCTGTACGATGTCGGAGCTGAAGTTCTTGGCTGGATGCAGGGCGTTGTAGAGGAGAACCCCGGCCTTGTCCGTGGCATCGCCGCCGGAACGGTAACGTTGGGTGGCCTGCTCGGTGTCCTGACCGCAGTTGCAGCAGGCATCAAGGCTGCGCAAATGGCCGCAACGCTTTTCACGGGCACCCTTGCCGGCTTGGCTGGACCTCTCGCCATTGCAGCCGTCGCAACGGCCGGCGTGGTGACGGTGGTAACTGCTCTAGCAACATCCTCCGATGATTCCGTTCCTCCTGTAAAGGAGCTGACCAGCGCCGCTCGTGACATGGGCGACAGCATGGAAGAAGCGAGCGCAAGCTACGATTCCACCCTGTCCAACATGGCAGCGACCGCCAGCGTTGCGGACCAGTACATCAGCAAGTTGGAGGCCATCGAGGCCGCCACAAATGGGAACACGGACGGAAATGCCGAATACCACGACACGCTGGCCCGGCTGTCTGTTCTGGTGCCCAGTCTTGCAGATGATATTGACCTTGAGACCAATTCCATCAAGGGCGGCACCGCAGCGCTGCGCCAGCACACGGATGCCTATGTGGCGGATGCCAAGGCACAGGCCCGGCAGGAATACCTGAACACCCTTTATGACCAGTACAACAATGTGCTGGTTGAGAGTGCTGAGAACGAAACCAAGCTGGCGACCGCGCAGGCAAAGGTGGAAAAATCCAATGCCGGCATGTCTGCTGCCTACGATAAGCTGCTGACCACCCTCGGCCTGACGGATGAGCAGTTCAAGCTCACCTACGGCACGGTGGAAGATCTGCCGTGGCGCACCATGAGCGAGGATGTGCAGCAACTGCGCACTGAGTATATGGGGTACTCGGATGACCTTGTCACTGCCCGGCGGGAGGTCGAGAACTACACCGCCGCCGTAGAACAGGATCAGGAGGCTATCAATGCCGCCGAGGCCGAGTATCAGGAGGCCAGCGCCGCAGTCGATGCCCTGAATGCTTCGCAGCAGTCTGCCGCCGACAGCGCAGACGATGTTGCAGCGCAGCAGCAGAATGTGGCGAATGCCATCTCTGATGCAGAGCTTCGGATTCAGGACATCATTGCAGCCTACAAGGATGCCTATGATGAAGCCTACGGCAGCATCAGCGGCCAGTATGCGTTGTGGGATTCTGCGGAAAAGGTCGTTTCGACCTCCGCTGCATCCATCAACAATGCACTGCAAAGCCAGATCACCTACTGGGACAACTACAACCAGAACCTCGAAAAGCTGAACGAACGGGCGGCTGACATCGACGGTCTGAGTGAAGTTATCGCCAGTTTTGCGGATGGCAGCAAGGAATCCGTCAATGCGATTGCCGGTATGGCCTCGGCCTCGGACGCTGACCTCGCCAAAATGGTTGAGAACTACGCTGCGCTGAAAGAAGCGCAGGATACCACCAGCGAATCTATCGCCGACCTCAAGACCGGCATGAGCAATTCTATGGACGAAATCGCCAAGACCGTAGCCGATACCGTATCGGAAATGGACATGAGCGACGAGGCCACGAAAAGCGCCAAGGAGACGATTCAGGGCTTCATCGATGGCGCATCCAGCATGATGCCCCGTGTGCAGGAAGCCTATGCCAAAATCGCCTCGGCGGCCTCTACTGCGCTGGCAGGCTCCAACGAGCGCTACAATGTCAACCACGGAATCCCCGGATATGCTGTTGGTACGGAAGATGCGGCTCCCGGCTTTGCCCTCGTTGGTGAGCATGGCCCGGAGCTGGTCTACTTCAACGGCGGTGAATCTGTTCTGACGGCCTCGGAAACCAGACGGGAGATGGAGAGCGCAAGCGTTACCCCCATGAGCGCTGAGCTGCCAGAGAGCAACGGCTCCTCCTCAGCACGCAGCACGGTTCCTATATCGCTCTCGCCGGTTTACCATATCTCAGGTATATCTGATACTGCCGAGCTGCAAAACGTCCTGAATGCCCAGAATGACAGCCTGAGAGAACTTGTCCTCGAAATCGTGAAAGATGCAGAGGACGATGATTTCAGAGGGAGGTATGCATGAGTAAAACCTATACGACTGTGCAAGGCGACCGCTGGGACAGTGTGGCCTATAAGCAGCTCGGCAGTTGCGCCTATGCGCCCAACCTGATGGCTGCTAATCCGCAGCACTTGGGCTATTTTGTGTTCCCGGCCGGAATCGTTCTGACGCTCCCGGATACCGAGACACAAACCAGCTCCACCTTGCCCCCGTGGAAGAAGGTGGTCACATGAGCGACGAAAATACCGCCCGCCATGCCGAGTGTACGGTGGAGTTTGACGGTGTGGACATCACCAGCAGCATCAAGCCCTACCTGCTGTCGCTGACATTTACCGATAATGAGGAAGATGCCAGTGACGACCTGCAGATCAAACTCCAAGACCGGGAGGGCGTTTGGATGACCGACTGGCTCCAGAAGATGCTGGACGGCGATGTGTCGGCCGCATCTTCTGATGGCTACAAGGTTGGTGACGTGGTGCAGTTTCTCGGTGGTCCGCACTACAAGGCATCTACCGACAAAAAGGCAAACGGAACACCAAAGGCTGGCCCGGCCAAGATCACCATCATCAAACAGGGTGCGCTGCACCCGTACCATGTTATTCACACGGACGGAACGTCCCGGGTCTATGGCTGGGTCGATGCCAGCGAGATCTCCGGTAAATCTGGCGGCAGTTCTTCCGGCAGCGGTGAAGGCGGCCTGAAAATCCGGGCTACCATCACGGCCTGTAACTGGCACTCTGACGGGAAGGATGAGGCGCTGGACTGCGGGGAGTTTGAGTTGGACAGCATAAACGCATCCGGCCCGCCCGACATCATCACCATAAAGGCCACGGGGCTGCCCTATACCAGCCAGATCCGGCAGACCAAGCAGAGCAAGGGTTGGGAAAAGTACAAGTTATCCGGCATCGCCAATGAAATGGCGAAGAAGAACGGTATGCAATCCCAGTTTCTTGCAAAGCAAGACCCGGAGTATAAGCGTGTGGAGCAGTACCGCTGCTCCGACATCGACTTCCTATCGCAGCTGTGCCATGATGCCGGCCTGTCGCTGAAATGTACAGACGGCAAAATCGTCATCTTCGACCAGAAGGAATACGAGGGAAAAGATTCTGCATGGACTGTCACCAAGGACGACAAGAGCTATATCAAGTGGAGCCACACGCTCGGCCAGGCCGGAACGCAGTATGCGTCCTGCCGGGTGTCCTATGTTGGGCCGAACGGCAAGCCCCTTGAGGGTATCGCCTACGTCAAGGACTACGATGCCAAGAGCAAAACCAACCAGCAGCTGGAAGTTTATGCCCCGGTCACGAGCAAGGCCGAGGCCAAAGAACTGGCTGCCAAAAAGCTCCGACTGCACAACAAGTTTGAGCGTCAGGTGGGCTTTACCTATTCCGGTGATCCGGGCAAGGTGGCCGGTCTGACGTTTGAGGCTAAGGACTTCGGACCGTGGGATGGAAAGTACATCGTGAAGCAGGCCAAACATACCGTGACTGGCTCTGGCGGGTACACCACGCAGGTTTCCGGCCGTCATGTTTTAGGAGGGTACTGATGAACACTGCTGTTGATGTTCGCCTCGGTAAAGTCACCGATGTGAACAAAGAAAAGCGCCTTGTCCGTTGTAAGTTTGAGGACACAGGCATCACGTCCGGCTGGCTCCCGGTGATGCAGCACTACAAAGCCATTGTCTATACGGAGTCAGCCGGTGAGCATAATCACCAGTATATCCACCCCAGCCCCTACAACCTTGAAATCAAAAAGACCATGGATGGCTCCCGCCAGATTTGGGATGAAGAGGAAAAGGTTATCGGAGCGGACAACTCCACCGACCATCAGCACAAGTCTCATGTGGTGTGGTGGTTGCCGGCCGTTGATGATACGGTGGTCTGCCTGTACCTCCCGTGCTTCAATGCTGATGGTTTTGTTCTGGGAGGGATTTATCCGTGATCGTTGGTTGCCTCGGAGACATCAGCTTTTCCGTGTTTGATAGTCATGTCGAGACCATCAAGAACATGGTGCAGAATGTGTCGGCCAGATACACGACCCACCAGCGCGCCGGAGGCCCGGCCCTGACCGAGTTGACAGGCACCGATGCTCAAACCATCACGTTTGACATTGAGTTGGCCGCATACCTCGGCGTAAATCCCACCAAGGAGCGGGAACGGCTGAAAGAATGTGTCCTCAACGGGACTACGTTGCCGTTCGTTCTCGGCAATGTGGTCTACGGCAGCTATCGGTGGGTTATCAAATCTGCAAAATTTAAGACCCTGCACACAAACGCTTTCGGTACGCCGACATGGATTACCGCAAGCGTTTCTTTGTTGGAATACCAGAGAGAATGAGGTGATTTTTGTGAGCAACTACTTGGTATCGGCAAACGACCTGACCACCATTTCCCTTGGAGAACAGGATACCGTGACCAGCGTTCTGCAGAACATCGCCGTCATCCTGTCCACACCGAAAGGCACGGTGCCTTGCTATCGGGAATTTGGCATTGATATTGCGAACATTCTCGACCGGCCGGAAAACGTGGCGCAGCCTATGCTCTGCGCTGCTATCAAGGAGGCCATCGAGCGATTTGAACCTCGTGCCACCTACATGGGGACTACCTTCAAGGAAGCCCCTGACACTCCCGGGCGGATGCTGCCCGTCGTGGAGGTGAGCATCAGTGCGTAAAACTTACGAGTTCGTGTCCACGGACATGGATGAGCTGGACAGGCTGCTTGTCACAGGGTATGAGCAGTTCTTTGGCAAAACTGTGATGCCCGGCAGCCCGGAACGGCTTTTCATTTCGTGGGTTGAGGATGCCATCATGTACGAGCGTGCCCAGAACAACTGGACAGGCAGCCAAAACTTACCCAGCAGCGCAGAGGGCGAGTATCTGGATGGCCTGGCCGAGCTGTTTTACTTGCAGGAGCGTCCCAAGCCTACGGCGGCGACCTGCACCATGCGCTTTTACATCAGCGAACCCCGCCAGACGGCGGTACTGATTCCGGCCGGCACCCGTGTCACGGACGACAATGCAGCCCTGTACTGGGAAACCTCCGCAGACGAGTACGTTCCCATCGGCGCAACATACACGGATGTTCAGGTGATCTGCCAGACTGTGGGTACGGCTGGCAATGATTACGCTGTGGGTGACATCCACACCGCTGTTGACATCTACGACTACTATTCTGGCTGCTCCAATATCACGGTCAGCGCAAACGGTTCTGATGCCCCGGACGACGAGGAATTTTATGAGCTGATGCGTGACAGCCAGAGTGCATGGTCTGATGCTGGCCCGATTGGTGCCTACAAATACTTTGCAAAGAGGGTTTCCACTGAAATCGCAGATGTCATTGCCAATTCGCCCAGCCCTGGCACAGTTTGCCTATACGCCGTCATGAATGATGGCAGCGTGGCTGGCGAGGAAACCAAGCGTGCTATGGTTGCGGCCTGTTCGCCGGATGAAATCCGGCCGTTGACTGACTATGTGATCTCTGGCGACCCGGAAGAAGTACCCTATAATATCGACCTGACCTATTACCTGACCCGAGACGGAAGCATTTCCGCAAGTGAAGCTCAGTCCGGCGTGAATGAGGCTGTGCAGCGGTACATCCGCTGGCAGTCCGGCAAGATGGGCAGGGACATCAACCCTGACAGGCTGCGGTATCTGCTTCTTTCGGCCGGCATCAAACGTGTAGACCTCAAACAGCCCGCCTTTACTCCGCTGGAAGACGGTGCGCCATCCCTTGACCGCAACGACAAGGTTCCGCAAGTGGCAAAGTTGGGCACGGTGACGATAAAGAGCGGAGGGTATGAGGATGAGTAACCACGGCCTGACTGCTGACAACATGATGCAGCAGTTTCCGATCGCGCTCCAAAAAGACCCTAAGACGGTGGCTCTGGGACAGGCCATAGCCAAGGTGATGGAATCCCGGCAGGATGAAATCGACTCCCTGCGGATTTATACCCGCATCGACGAACTGCCCGAATGGCTGCTTGACATTCTGGCTCGGGACTTCGCCGTGGACTGGTACGATAGATCCTACACCCTTGAGGAAAAAAGAAAAACCATCAAGGACAGCTTCTATGTTCACCGGCACCGTGGCACAAAAGCGGCTGTTGAAAGAGCCATTTCTGCGATTTATACCAATCCCAAAGTTTTGGAGTGGTTTGAGTACGGCGGCGATCCGTACCACTTCAAACTCCGTATCACGGTTGATTTCGCTGCAATCAATGAGGCCAAACATCAGCAGGTTTTGCAAAAAATCATCTGCTACAAAAATCTTCGGTCGCATTTGGACAGCGTCATTTACTACACGGAAACGGAGCCGAAAGCGTGCTATGTTGCAGCGATTCCCTGCGCCACAACGATGTCCTACACGGTTCTTATGCCGGGTGTTATCGAGCCGCGGGCAGTCAGCGCACACGCCTGCGCCGCTGGTGCGGTCAGCACAACTCGGATGAAAACGACCATTGCGCTGCCCGGAACTATCCACGCCAAGGCTGTGTCTGCACAGGCGCTTGCATCTGGCAGACCTGCGCAGACCTATGAAACCGTCACCATCAAGTTAGGAGGGAAATCGTTATGAGCTGGGAAAAATATGCATATACCAGCGCCGGTGCTGCGATGCTGTCCGAGTCCATTTCGGGCGGTGCGCTCACCATCACCCGTGCTGTAAGCGGCACGGGCACCGTTGACACCGACTTGTCCGAGGAAACGGCAGTCAGCGGTGATACCTATGAGCTCAAACTGCTGGGCATCGACACCGTGGAATACGAGGGCGAAAAAGCCCGCAAAGTCAGCATTTGGACGGGCGGTGCAGATGAACCGTACTTCATGCACCAGATCGGCGTGTTTGGCCGCCTCAATGATGACCCGGAGGACACGTTGCTCTTTCTGATGCAGGATGATCGGGGTGTCGAGATCCCGGCCATCGGTACTGCTGACCATGAATTCCAAATTGCTGTGTTGCTGGCCGTTTCGACCAAAGCCAATATCTCGCTCACCGTTGACCCGCAGGTTGAAGCAATTATGCGGATGGTGCGGGAAATGGTGCTGAAGGAGATCTCACAGCACAACGATGCCCCGGATGCCCATGCCAAAATCATCACCGAAGCCACCAGTAAGGCTCTGAAAGAGCTGGAGGAATCCGGCCAGATCATGTCGGAAGACAGGGTCAAAGAGCTTATCAAGGAAAGCGGCGGCGGTGGTGGCGGCAGCTCCGGCGGCTACTATGGCAAATACGACCTGACCCTTTCTGTGGACGGCTGGAAAGCCGTATCGGACAGCGAGGGTGAAATGCCGTATGCGTATACCTACGATGCAGAGTTGGCAGACTGCACCCCTGAGCTTTGGCCCAGCGGTTCCGCAACTGCCAGCTGCTTTTCTATTTCGAGCAAGGCGGGTGTCCTGAACGGGTGCGAGACTTTGAACGGTATTGTTCGCTTTTTCTCTCAGCGCATCCCGGAAGCTGATATTCAGGCGGTCGTCACTCTGTTCGGGAAAGGAGGTGGCACCGGTGAACTGGTAATTGCGACCCGTGACCGGCTGGGCTGCGTGAAAATTGGCGACGGCGTGGAAGTGACCAAAGACGGTGTTATTTCTGTCCACGCCACAGTTTCCGAAGACCAGATGGCAGCTACGGATGATGTATCCGAAATGCTGGCCGAAATCTACGACAAATAAACACCAAACAACAATTTACGGAGGATACTTATTATGGCTTACAATGTTGAAAAGCTCGCGAAGCTGGGCGCACTGAAGGAGCTGGGTCTGAAGCAGAAGGCCGTTGACGAGGCCCAGAACAAGCGCATCAAGGCTCTGGAGGATGTCGGCGCACAGGCCAACGTCTTGGAGGGCGTTAAGGTGAACGGCGTTGCCCTGGCCATCGCTGAGAAGATGGTGGACATTCTGGTTGCCACCGGCTCCAAGAACGGTAGCATTTCCGTGGCTGGTACCGATGTTGCCATCAAGGGTCTGGCTGCACTGGCCTACAAGGCGAAGATTTCCCAGTCTGACCTCGATGACGCTCTGGCTGCTGTTCTGGCTGCAAAGGCCGACAAGGCCACTACTCTGGGTGGATACGGCATCACCGACGCTTACACCAAGGACGAGATCAACGCCAAGATCAGCGCTGTCTATAAGCCCGCTGGCTCTGTGGTCTTTTCTGCGCTGCCCGCTCTGGCTGAGAACGTTCTGGGCAACGTCTACAACGTGACCGATGCTTTCACCACCACCAACAACTTCGTTGAGGGTGCGGGCAACAAATATCCCAAGGGCACCAATGTCGTGGTGGTCAAGGTCGGCGATGCCTACAAGTATGATGTGCTGGCCGGTTTCGTTGACCTGTCTGGCTATGTGGAGAAAGAAGCGGGCAAGGGTCTGTCTGACGAGAACTTCACTGCGGCTCTCAAGGATAAGCTGGACGGCATTGAGGCTGGCGCAAACAAGTATGTCCATCCCACCCACACCGCTGCTGCCAGCGGTTTGTACAAGACCACTGTGGATGAAGAGGGCCATGTGACCGCCACCGCTCCTGTGACCAAGGATGACATCACCAAGCTGGGCATCCCTGCGAAAGATACCACTTATGACGAGGCGACCACTGCCAAGGCTGGCCTGATGTCCGCTGCGGATAAGACCAAGCTGGACGGCATGGATACCACCATCGATAAGGCCATTGCGAACCATACGGCTACCGATGCCGAGGTGTCCGAGATGCTGGCAGAGATTTACGGCGAGTAAGCCTCTGAGATCTCATGAGTAAAGGGGCGGCGGAGAATATTCACCGCTGCCCCTTATTTTTTATGGGAGGTGACTTCTTTGAGCAATGCGCTCACAACTTTGGATCAGCTCCGCAGCGCTGCATCCCAGTCCAGCAATGCTACCGCCAAAGTCGCATCTGCCGCCGCTGCTGCACTGGAAGAAATGCACGGACTGAAAGCAGACCGGGCAACATTCGTTTCGTTCTCCATCCCTGTCACCGGCTGGAAGTCCGATTCCAGCGTCCCCGGGTATACGAAGTACATCGACATCAAGGTGGATGGTCTGACGGCGGCAGATAGCGTGGGAGTGGATGTTGCCCCGTCCAGCAGCGCAGTTGCACGGGCGGCGGATTTCACATCGACGGAGAGCATGGCCGGTGTTTTACGCCTCCGGGCGGCATCCGTTCCGAGTGCTGCGATTTCCGCTCAGTATCACATCATTGAAGCCGCATCAGCGGCAGAGGAGGCTTGATTCATGGCATGGGGTCCTTTTAATGCTGGCGGTGGCGGCGGTTCGTCCGGTGGCGCTGCGGCAGATATTTTCTATGACAACAGTAAGTCCGGCATCTCGGCGGCGAATGTACAGGAAGCCATTGATGCGCTTTCTGTGCTGACCCTGACGATTCAGGTCGTGCCTGCCCAGAGCGGGAGCCTGACCTATACCGGCTCCACCCAGAGTCCCACATGGAAAGGCTATGACAGCAGCATGATGACGATCGGGGGCGTGACCTCCGGCATCAATGCTGGCACCTATACGGCCACGTTTACGCCCATCGGCAAGTATGTCTGGACGGACGGCACGCAGGAAGCCAAGAGTGTGTCGTGGACGATCGGCCGAGCCGAGGTCAAGAATGTGCCGGCACAGACCGGTAGCGTGACTTACAATGGCTCGGCGCAGTCCCCGTCGTGGAGCAACTATAACAGTTCTCAGCTGACGATCGGTGGCACGAGCAGCGCAACCAACGCTGGCAGCTACAGCGCCACCTTTACCCCGACTTCCAATTATAAGTGGTCGGATGGGACGACTACGGCCAAGAGCGCTTCGTGGACGATCGGCAAGGCGACCGGCAGTATTACGCTGTCCGCAAGCAGTCTGAGCCTGACCTACCCGAAAACCTCTGGCACCATCACTGTTACGCGGCCGGGCAGCGGTACGGTGACCGCATCCTCTGGCAGTACGAACATTGCAACGGTAAGTGTTTCCGGCACCACCATCACGGTGACCGCAAAGGCGACCGGCAGTGCCACTATTACGGTCAATGTGGGTGCAGATACCAACTATACTGCACCGTCCAGCAAGACTTTCACGGTGGCCGTTACGCTGGTGTCCAAAACGCTCAGCAGCAACAGTTGGGCAGTCATCAAGGCCGTCAGCGATGCTGGTCAGGGTGCAAACTACTGGTCTGTTGGTGCCACGAAGTCCGTGACAATCAATGGCAAGGTGGGTGCGACTACGATCTCCAGCTTGAAAGTTGATGCCTTTATCATCGGCTTCAACCACAATTCCGGCAAGGAGGGCGGCAACCGCATCCACTTCCTGTTGGGTAAGATCAGCGGCAAGTTTGTTGGTCTGGTGGATAGCAGCTACGGTAGCACGACTTCCACGTCTGGTGCATTCACGATGAACACCAGCAACACGAACTCTGGTGGTTGGGGGAGCAGTCAGATGCGGAGCAAGGTACTGGGGAGCGCAAGTTCTCCCACCAGCCCGACCGCCAACACGTTGCTGGCTGCACTCCCCGCCGACCTGCGGGCGGTGATGAAGTCCTGCACGAAGTATACGGATAATAAGGGTGGCGGCAATACCGCCAGCAACGTGTCCTCTACCACGGATTATCTGTTCCTGCTGTCCGAGTATGAGGTCTTTGCAACGCACCAGTATTGCAATGATGCGGAGCCGAACTATCAGGCACAGTACGATTACTTCAAAGCGGGTAACAGCAAAGTTGCCAATAAACATTCCGCCACCGGAACGGCGGCGGTCTGGTGGCTGCGGTCGCCGTCCTACACCAACATCAGCTACTACACCTCCTTCTGCGCGGTTTCGTCGTCGGGGTCGTTGGACTATTACTCCGCTAGCCATGCGTATGGTGTTGTGCCCGGCTTTGTTGTCTAATCCCCCGCAGGGATTCTCGACTTACTCAAGCCCACGGAAGTGGGCGGAAAACAGCAAACTTTCCTCAAAAAATTCAAAGGGCGCGTCAGCGCCCCGCGCGATTTTTTGAAAAAAGATACTGAAAGTGCTATCACTCAACTGTCTTATGAGTGCATACACGGCACGAAAAACGCTATACAATACTTTCAAAACCTGTTTGTTAGGAGGTATTGTATGGCAACTAACAAGCGCGTCTTTACACTGCGCCTGTCCGATGAAGTTTTTGACAAGATCGGCGTTCTAGCAACAAAAGAACATCGGTCCATCACGAACTACATAGAGTATGTGCTGCTCAAGCATTTGGAAGAAGTTGAGCGAGAGCAAGGGGAAATCGATCTCGATGACCCCGAAGGAGACTAAAGTATCATGTCAGTTTTGAAATCCAAGCGCACAGAAAGCAAGGCGGAGTATGTGAATGTCGCCAATGCGATTTACATTGAAACGATAAACTTCCTGACCCGCATTTCCGCAAGGTATTCCAGATTGATTGCAGAACCGGTTGCAAAGCTGGCGGGTGAGGTGATAGACCATGCCGAAAAGGCAAACAGCATCTATCCCTCCGACGATCAGCGGCGCCAGCTTCGTAAAGCACATCTTCTGGAAGCGCGGGCATCCCTGATGGCGCTGGATGTTCGGTTGACTCACTGCTATCTCATCATGACCCAGAACCCGCAGGGATGTTTCACAACTCCCTCAGGAAAAAGTGTCGATGCGAAGAAAGCAACTGAAAGACTGGACAAAATGGCTCAAAAGTTGGGTGAGCTGATTGACAAGGAAAACGACCTGCTGCAAGGCATGATCGGAACGGTCAATCGGAAAGCCTGATTTTTAAGTGGGTGTATCTCTGTCAATTCCTGCGGCGGCGGTCTGGTGGCTGCGGTCGCCGAACTACAACAACATCAACAACAACAACTACTTCTGCGCGGTTTCGTCGTCGGGGTCGTTGGACTATAACAACGCTAACAATGCGTATGGTGTTGTGCCCGGATTTTGCAATGCTTGGTCACATGGAGTAGCCATAGGTGAAAGACGACCATAGCAAAAGGAGAGGTACTTCCCTGAGGGTCAAACCTCTAAAACTGCTTTTCGATATGCCGACACGGACGCTTCTTGCATGGCGCGGGATGCATCTTACCGCGTTTCATGTGCCGGCATAAAGCAGATTAGACGATGCCCTACAATTCATCTGTACGAGGAGCGAATACTTTTATGACAAGTCAGGAGCGCCATGAAGCACGATACCAGCGCCGCCGGGCAGCACGCCGAGCCAGACAGGAAGCCCGTTGTGCCGCCCTCGGTTCGTTGGAAGAAGTGTTCAGTTACCACACGATGTTCAAATACGGCCGGAAATGCTGCAACGGTGTACGCTGGAAGCAGAGCACGCAGAACTTTGAGCGGCATCTATTTTCCCACACAGCGAAGCAGCGGCGGCTTATTTTGGCAAAAAGGTGGCGGCCTAAGAAATACGTTCATTTCACGGTCTGCGAACGCGGCAAGATTCGTGGGATTGACGCTCCTCATATTACAGACCGACAAATCCACAAGGTCATCAGCAAGGAAGTGCTGGAGCCGCTTTACGACCCCAGCATGATCTATGACAACGGTGCAAGCCGGATTGGTAAGGGACTGCATTGGCAGATCAAGCGCATCAAACAGCAGCTGGCACGGCATTACCGCAAGTATGGCCGTGCGGGCGGGGTGCTGTTGCTCGACCTGAAGAAGTTCTTTCCTTATGCGCCCCATTCCATCATCTATCAGCGGCACCAGCGGTATATCCTGAACCCTGATTTTCGGCGGATAGCAGATACCATTATTGATACTGCGCCCGGCGAATTTCCGGGCCGTGGGATGCCGCTGGGCGTTGAGCCGAGCCAGCAGGAAATGGCGGCGATGCCCAGTGCTGTGGACAACTGGATCAAATGCCAGATGTCCACGCATAGCGCAGGACACTACATGGATGATTACTGCATCATTCTCCCGGATATCGAAGATCTGAAAAAGCTGGGCCGCGCTATCGTGCGCCAGTTTGAAATCCGCGGCATCCCGGTCAACAAGAAGAAATGCAAGATCATCCCTCTGACAAAGCCTTTCCGCTGGTGCAAGGCTCGTTTTACCTTGACCGAGACCGGGAAAATCAAAGTCAATGGTAGCCGTGACGGCGTGATACGCGCACGGAGAAAACTGAAGCTGTTCCACCGTGAATGGCTGGCCGGGAAACGTACCCTGCAGGAGGTAGCGCAGTATATGAACTGCCAAGAAGCCTACTATAAAAATTTTGATGACCATGGGCGGCTGCTGCGCCTGCGGCGGCTTTGCTATGCAATTTTTGGAGGTAGAGTGCCTTGTTCAACAAAATCATCAAAGCCAGTGATGGCACCGTCCTTGCCTTGACCGAGGACGTGACCTATATCAAAAAAGCCGACAACGGCTGTTATATCCTCTGCCCGGAGCCTGATGCTTCGGGCATTTCTTATGCCGGCACACCGTATCAGCTGCTCGATCGTGACCCTATGGGGGACGATTTGGAAAGCGTTATGCTGGAGCCGACCGACATTGGTGGCTGGATTATGGAGGCGAAAGCTACCATCGAGGATGCCGACGAGATGAACGTGGATCAGGCTTATCGCCTGACCCTTCTGGAGTTGAATGTCTCCGATACGGATGACACTGAGAATACCTGATAGGAGGAAAAGGCAATGAGCAAAGCAACGGAAATGGTTCTGTATCGCACCTGCAAGCGCATGATCGAGCGCGGCAGTACCGATGGTCTGGCGGAGAAGATCGATATTTTCTACGCCGCCGGCAAACTGACCGATGAGCACTACGCCGAGCTGACCGGTATGCTCGCCGAGAAGAAAGAGCAGGTCTAACCCATGGTGGAGCATGAACGCTTTATCGCCCGCCGCCGGGCGCGCTTCGACGGCATAGATGGAAAAGTGAATATTCCTTATGGAACCGCCCTGACCTGTCAGGACGGTTTTCTTATGCACAAAAACCAGCGTGTGTGTGCTGTGGGGAGCCAGAACGGCATGGACTGCTTTGTTCAGGATGATGACGGTAACGGCACCCTGCGCGGGGATCTGGTAGGAAACATCCAGCGGAGCCTTGAGCGTCGGGATGCGGACTATCAGACCCGCTGGAACCGGGTTTGGGCATCGGCACTCTGCCAAAAGTACCGCCGCCCGGAGTCCGAAGACTACTGGCTGTGGGCGAGAGCGTTTTTTGATGCTCCGATTTTTGATTTGCAGGCAATCGCCGCGCTGGTTCAGTGAGGGGGATGGCTGTGAATCTGAAAGAATTGTTCTGGAGCGGTGGCGGGATGGTTTTGGTGCTGCTCTCGCTCATTGAGGTTTCGCCCATCAAGATCAATCCGTGGAGCAGGCTTGCGAAAATCATCGGACACGCCCTGAATGCTGAAGTGCTGGAACAGCAGAAGCAGACCCAGAAAAAGCTGGAGGAGCATATCCAAGTTGATGATGAGCGCAATGCCAATCTTCTGCGTACCCAGATCCTGCGCTTCAATGACGAACTGATTGATGATAAGCACCACACGAGGGAGCATTTTATCGAGATTTTGGCCGTCATTGATGCCTATGAGGACTACTGCCGCAGTCACCCCGACTACAAAAACAACCGCTGCATCTGTGCAGTAGCGAATATCAAGCGGGTGTACAACGAGCGGCTTCAAAAGCACGACTTCTCTTGAAGGAGGTTTTCTACATGAGAGTCATCGTCTATCAGGCCAGCGACACATCTGCCCTGAGCAAGAACTTCACCCGCAAGGACTTCAAGTGCCCCTGCGGGTGTACTCGCCAGATGGTCGATTCGGAGCTGGTCGAAAAACTTCAGGCCATCCGGGATAAGCTGGGCAAGGCCATCAAGGTGACCAGCGGATACCGTTGCATCACGCACAATGCCAGCAAAACCGTTGGCGGAAGCCCAAATTCCAAGCACCGCTATGGTATGGCGGCAGACTGGCGCATGGTGAACCGCAGCATCAATCCTGTGGCCTTGGGCATCATCGCCGCCCAGTATTTCAAGGCGGTGGGCATCTACTGGTATGACGGCTGCGCCATCGTACACACCGATACCCGCGATGCAAAGGCAACGTGGCTGTGCGATGCCCCGCGGCACTACCCCAGCACCACCTACCAGAAGTTCATTCTGCCGACCATCCGCCGGGGCTGCACCGGGGATGCAAACCGTGCAGCCACGAAGATGCTCCAGCGGCTGCTGGGGCTGACCCCGGACGGCATTTTCGGCGAGGGCACCGAGAACGCTCTGCTGAAAGCGCAGGAGGCGCACGGACTGGCCGTGGACGGCATCTGCGGTCCTGCCAGCTGGAAGGCCATTTCCGGGGCTTCCAAGTACCTGTGAAACATCCGATATAACCAACACAACAAAACGGCGCAGGGGTGTCTCTCCGCGCCGCTGATACTTATAGGAGGCAATATCATGGAAGCTATGCTGAACTTCATCCCTGCGCCCATCGCCATCGCACTGATGCTGCTGGGCTTCGTTGCTCTGGCAGTCGGGGGCATCCGGCTGGGCTACAAGGCCACCGTCAAGGATCTGGCTCTGGAGCTGGTGAACCGGGCCGAAGAATCTATTATGGGTTCGGGGCAGGGGGCGAAAAAGAAAAAGCAGGTTTTCGCCGCCCTGCGTGCCAAATGCCCGGCTGTCATCCAGTGGGCCATCACCGACGAGGTGCTGGACGCAGTCATCGAACACGCCTTTGATGTTATGACCGCAGCACTAGGCAAAAAGTCTTGACTGCTGCATGAGTGCCGTGTAAAATAGAGGCACTTGAAAAGCTTCGGCTTTTGTAGAGAGCGGCCCGGCATGGTCCACTCTTGATTTTATATTTGGCTACCTCGGTAGCGCGCAAAAATCCCCCTGCATTGACCTTCGGGCCAGTGTAGGGGGATTTTTTGTTTGTTTAGAACTTCATCTGTGCAGCATCTTCAACACTCACATCGTCGAAGCACCGGGTCAGTTCATCGAGGACTTTGCGCTGCGTCTTTTCACTCAAACCGGCGTTGCGCATTGCCATGGCACAGTAGCCGATGCAGGCTGCGTTTGACCACGGCCCATTCAGTGATAGAAGCAATTCTTCCATATCGATTACCTCCGAAGATCTCCATTGTATACGCGAACCAGCACCCAGTCGGACAGCGGTTTGACGTTCCCGGCCCAATCCCGGAGGGCTTCATCAGTGCCGCAGGCCTCGCAGATGTACACGCCCTTGGCGTGGCGGCTCAGTGCTCCGTGGGTCAGTTTGTCCGGCATCCTCTCGCCGCAGCGGGGGCACAGCGGCCAGCCCTGCTGCTGGTCATAGAGCATCTTTTCGATAGCTTTTTCGTCCGTCATTGTACTTCCTCCTTAAACATCTCGGCTAACCGAGTGATATGCAAACCAGTGATCGCGCCGCCGGAACAGATAAAACCAATTCGTGAACTCCTGCCCTGTGCAGTCATAGGGGCTGTTGTAAGCTTCCAGATAGCAGTTGCCGCGGAACCAGTTGGCAGCATCCACCTTGTGCGCCTTGTCCAATTCATCGGGCAGCTGAACAAGCTCCAGACGGCCGTCATAGTCGGCACTGATAATGCGCATATTGGAAACGGGGCGGTTATTGTAGGCTCGGATCTCCATCTTGACGGTTGCGGCCAAGTCTTTCACAGCGGCTTTCTTTTCGGCAGAGGCTGAAATATCGCGCTGCATGAACATCAGGAGTGCATACGCATCCCGCAATCTCTCATTATCGGTAATACTGAACATGGTCATGACCTCCTTACTTCATGTTCTGGCGTTCCCACATCAGCCAGCGGTTCACTTCCTCGCCGGGCATCGACTTCGGCTTGCTGGTTTCGATGTACTCCCGCTCTCCGAAGATCTCCAGCTGGTCGATGTCGTCAGGCGACTGGGTGATAATCTTTGCCGGCCAATCGCCCACGCCAGGGACTTCAATGCGGCGCAGATACAGGCTGCTGTCAAAGTACCAATCACTCTTGATGTACCGTTCTTCGGCATCGGTTAACTCGATGGCCTCAATGTACTTGCCGAGCGCACCGAAGACTTCCAGTCTGGTTGGTGCTTTGTCGAAGTCGGTCACATCAAAGAGTTTGATATAGGAGATTCGGCCGCGTTCAACGGCAAGCTCCTCGATGGTGCCGGAGTATTTGTAAAGTTTCATTGTCATATCCTCCAAATGCCCGTATAGCCAGATAGCGCAGCTTTTCGGTTTTTAGGCGGCGGTATTTTCACTCTCGGCCTCTGTCAAAAATGCAGAGGTGAGATGCAACCGGGCGGTCTTGAATTCTGGGCCTCTCATGCCCAGACGCTTGGTCAGCACCCGGAGCATGAGGTCGTGTTTCTGCTGCTGGGTGTACCCGGCAACGGATTTGAAGTGGAGATTGTCGTGGTCACAGTTGATAGCCCATGCGCTCATTGCCAAGCAGAACTGGACGTAGGCTTTGATGCGGCCGGCGTGAGTGGTTCCGTTGAACAGCCGAAACTCCACAGTGCCTTTTGTGAAGAATGCGTGGAGGTTGATGCCGTGATACCGGGTGCTGTTGTAGTGGGAAGAATCCACACCTCCATCGTATCCATCATTCGCCACGCTGTACCAGATGCGCTCTGCATCGTTCCGGCTTGCCCGGCCGTTCTTCTTCATTTCACGGAACAGAGCGGGGTTGATTTTGTGGCACCAGTGGTCTGCACGGCTACCGATCTGCAGGGCTTCGTAGAACAGATCCTGCCGCCCGGTGGCGAAGTTCAGCAGCCGGCAGAGGCTTTCGGGCGTGTGGTTCGCACCGTCAACGTGGACGTGGATACCACAGGAGCTGTTCGCCATGGCACCTTTCTTGACCAGTGCCCGGATGACCTCTTGCAGGTCGGTGATGTCCTCATACTGGAGAATCGGGGTCACGACCTCGCAGCGGTAGGTATCGTCTGCCTCTACGATTGCACCACCTCTGCGCCGCCGGGGAGTGATGGAACCGTCTCTCATGCACTTCCATACGCGGCCTTTGCTATCCTTGGCCTCGTACGTCTGGTAGGTGCCACCTGCAAAGTGGATACCGCCGACACCGAAGTAGTTGGCGATGACGGAGGCGGCTGTTCCGCGGGAAACGCCCGTCATTTCAATCTCAACGCCGAAGTTTTGGCTCTGAATCGTGACCATCTTTGCGCCCTCCCCTTAGTGCAGCTGTGCAGCGTGCTTGTGGTAGGTGACAGTGTAGCAGCCACCATGCTTGACGACCTTGATGTCGTCTATCTTCACGCGCCGGACACCGAACTTCTCGTGGATGTACTTTTTGACCATCGGAGCTGCCTTTTTGGTCACATCCACCGCACTGTCATTGCTGCGGCGGCTCTTGTAGCGGTCAAACCGCTTCTCCTCGGCGGCGTTTGCTTCCTCCTCTGTGCCGTAGAATCCATCCTGTGCGCGGTTGTTCAGACGGTAGAACTTCTTGTTGCTGATGACCTCCAGACGCTCATTCCAGACGGTGTTCCAGCGGTCTTCCTGATTGGGCTTGATGTCGTCCTTGACCCGGCCGACAATCAGCTCCACGCCCTCAGTACCGAGGTAGTTGTTGAACGTGGTGAGCAGCACCCGGATGATCTCGGTGCCGTTGGTGAGGTCGATGTGAGCGACCTCGCTCTGGCTGCCGCCCATCGTTCCGGCGTTGATGTAGTAGCCCTGCGCCATGTAGCTGTTGGCTGCTGCGGTGAACTCTCGGTTGATGTCAATGAACTTCATGCTGAAAACCTCCGATTTACTCTTGACAAATCTTCAATAAAAAAATAAAATGGAGGTGCAAGGGGCTTGTGGATAACGGGCTTTTAGCGGTTAGCGGTTCAGGGTGCGATCCTGAGCCGCTTTTTTGTATGCTTCAAAGCGGGCTACCTGCTCGGCTCTGGTGAGCTTTGCAAATTCCTTGCTTGTCATGGAGCATCACCCCCTTTGGGTTGCTCCCTTGCACCTCGTAACCTCCTCTCTATGTCTATATTATACAACGAATTTCGTTGTATGTCAATAGCAAAACAACATTTTTCGTAAATGTTTTTACGAAAAGCGTTGCATTTTTCGGGTAAGTGTGATATAGTGAAGAAAAGGGAGGTGTTTACATGATTCGCATCAAGTTGAAAGCCGTGCTTGCCGAAAAAGGCATCAAACAAAAGGATTTGGTCGCAATGACCGGGATTCGCCAGCCCACTCTGTCGGGCATGAACAACAACTCCGTCAAGCATATTCCGTTGGACGTTCTGGACAAGCTGTGCACCGTTCTGGACTGCCAGCCCGCAGATCTTCTGGAATTCGTGCCGGATGAGAACGAAAAAAGCCCGGACGCTTGATCTGAACTGCACCCCATTTGTTAGACAGTATGGTATACTGTTTAGGAAATGGGGTGTTTTTGTATGCCAAAGGGACAACGAAAGTACAACGGAACGCAGAAGGTAGAAATCATTAAACGAATCCACAGAGAAAACCTGAGCTTTAAGGGAGCGTCCAGAGAATATGGCATTTCGGACCGTACACTCAGGGACTGGGAGCGCATTTATTGGGAGGAAGGAGAAGAAGCACTTCTGTTAGAGCGTCGAGGACGAGCCTGTGCCTCCAGTGGGACGCAGAAAGGTCGGAAGCCAAAGCTGGATAAGCAAGTAGAAGAAGATCTTATTGCAGAAAATCAGCGACTTCGGATGGAAATCGACTACTTAAAAAAATTGAATGCCTTGGTGCTGGAAGAGGAACGCCAAAACAGAAAGCACAAGTAGTTCAGGAACTAAGGCAGAAATACCCTCTGAAAGCACTGCTGCAACTTGCCGGACTTCCTCGCAGCACGTTCTACTACTATCTGCACCAGTCTCAGAATCCTGCCAAATACCAGATGGTAAAGGAACAGATTGTTATAATCTTCAACGAGAACAAAAAACGATACGGATACCGCAGAATCACAAAAGAACTGCATAACAACGATATTTGTGTGAACCACAAGACGGTTCGGAAACTCATGAAGCAGCTTGGTTTAGTCTGTCAGGTTCGTGCAAAAAGGAAGTACAGTTCTTACAAAGGCGAAGTTGGAAAAGTAGCTCCAAACCTGCTGGAACGGCATTTCAAGACAAACCAGCCGAATCGGAAATGGGTCACAGATATTACCGAGTTCAAAGTGAACGACCAGAAACTCTACCTGTCTCCAATTCTTGATTTGTTCAATGGCGAAGTTGTCAGCTACAATCTGAGCCGCCATCCGAACTTTAAGCAAATCACGGATATGCTGGAAGGTGCTTTTCAAAAGCTGCCGGACAAAGTTGACAATCTGATTCTGCATTCGGATCAGGGCTGGCAATACCAGATGAAGTCCTACCAGAATCTACTGAAAGCAAAAGGAATTACGCAAAGTATGTCTCGGAAAGCCACTTGTTTGGACAATGCTGTTGCCGAGAACTTCTTCGGACTGCTCAAGACGGAACTGTTCTATCTGGAAAAATTTGATTCCATTGACCAGCTTGAAAAGGCTATTGTCGATTACATCGACTATTACAACAACCGCCGAATTAAATTAAAACTAAACGGCCTGAGTCCTGTGCAATACAGAATTCAGACCGTTAGGGCCGCTTAATTCGTTTTTTTGTCTAACTTTTGGGGTTCATATCAATCCGGGCAGGAGAGGTTATTTCTTGCGAGACTTGTTCACGGTCTGAGGGATGTGCCGCACCTCTTTGACCCTACGCTCCGGGTTGGGTTCTCTCACGATGAGGTCATCCAGTTCGCAGTCAAGGGCCTCGCAAATGAGGTCGAGATCATCCAGGCTGACTCGCTCTGCAAAATCGTGGTACAGCTCATTGATGGTCTGGGAGCGAATCCCTGTTGCACGTGCAAGTTCGCTCTGTGTCATCCGTCTTTCGCCGAGGCGGGTAGACAGCAAAATCCTAATCATAGCCTTTGGTCTCCTTTGTTGCTGATTTTAGCCGATTCATGGTCGGCTTGTCTGCATTTTGGCAAGAAACCCTCTATTCCGGCAAGTTTTTCCGTATTTCGGAAAAATCTAACAGGAAATAAAACAAAAAAGACCCAAACCTCGCATGAAATGAGGTTTGGGTCTTTTTTACTTATTTTCTTATTTTCGGTAGGGAACAAAACAAGACGAACACTGAACCAACCATCTCGATTGTACTGTGTTCGCCTAGTTCTCTTTTGGTTGGGGATGAGAGAATCGAACTCCCACAAGTAGAGTCAGAGTCTACCGCACTACCACTATGCAAATCCCCAATATTCTGTTGTGTTTTGCGGGGTGAGCCGCTCAACGTGTGCTATTATACGGGAAAAACCCGGAGTTGTCAAGCACTTTTTCAAACTTTTTTGCAAAATCTTGAAAAAAGACGGTCTTTCGCGGAACATTTTGAGACGTCAGAGCAATGGGGCAGAGTCGTCGGGGAGGTAGACGATTTCTTATGGCGGGACTCCATCAACCGTCATCCTTCTCACTTTCTTTGCATATACTGGAAATCAGTAGAAGCAAAGATGCACAAAGAGGAGGAACCACGATGGCACAGTCTGCGCAAAAAGAAAAAACCTTGTTGTCCGACCGCATCCCGCGGGATACGGAACACGAACGCTACCACCCGGAACTGGAAGAGGAACTGAAAGAGTGCCTGTTCTGCCTGCGCCAGAACGAGATGATGTTTGACCTGGAGGTGGACACCGACCTCATCGAACAGCACATCTACGAGCGGCAGGCTCTGCTGTGCCGCTACCGCTATCTGCTGGCTCAGGCGCGGGAGCTTGGCCTGCATACTATTTTGCAGAAATACCAGCCGATGGGAGGATAAACCCTCTCCCGAAGAGGCGAAGCATTGGAAACGAACCTCTCAGGCGCTTCGCGCCAGCTCCCCTGGTAGGGGAGCCATTGGCAGGCCGGGCCAGCCCTGCTGTTCGCATAGGCCCAATCGGGCGCAGGGCGGCGGGCCCTGTCCGAATGGACAGCAGCTGCGGAACTGCGCTCTGACAAAGGATGCCAGGCAAGCAGCCGTGAAGCAGTGACGGAGAGGTTGCACGAAGGATGAGCCTATCCTCCAAGAATAGGCTGTTATCGCAGCCCGCCTGAGAGGTTATACTCCCTCAGGCACCGCGCAAACCCCTCCTGCGTGGAGCAGAAGGTGATGCCCTGCGCGGCGGCTTTGCAGCCATCCATCCGCAGGTTGCGGTGCCAGTCGGTGATCTCGATGGCAACGGAAATGCCCAGCAATTCCGCGAACTGCCGTGCGGTCTCGACCATGCTGCGGTCGTTGCTGCTGCCAAAGTTGTACACACCGCCGGGCAGGGAGAGTGCCGGATATAGATTCTCAATGACCTCCCGCACAAAGCTGATGCCCCGCCAGTCGTGGGCGGAAAACTGCACCGGCGTCCTACGCAGAGCGGCCCGCAGCAGGTTCAGCGGCAGATTGCCCCGGATGGGCAGCTGATAGCCGGGCAGGTCGTACATCCAGGGCACCCGCAGAAACACGGCGTCCGGCAGGACTTCCAGCACCCGCTGCTCGGCTTCCAGCTTGTGCTGCCCGTAAATGTTGGAGGGGGAAAGGGACAGCGTTTCGGGCAGGGGGCCTTCCTGTGCTGCCCCGGAATACACCTGATCGGAGCTGAACGCCACGAGTTTCGCGCCGGTCTCGGCGGCGGCCCGCGCCATCCAGAGCGGCACGTCCACATTGGCGCGGCGGGAGTCCTCCGGGTGCTGCTGGCAGTAGCCGGTGTCAGAGAGCGCGGCCAGGTGCAGTACAACGTCCGGCTGCACCTGTGCAGCAAAACGGCAGAGGTCTTCCTGCGTGGCCGCCGCCAGAAACCCGCGCGGAAACGCAAAAAGCTCTGCTTTTTCGCGCCATTGCTGCATCACGCGGGCCCCGACAAAGCCGCCCGCACCGGAAACAAGGATCTTCTGCATCTTCATCACCGTACCAAAAATAATTCCAGAACCAATACCACGGCGCAGCAGGCGACCGACACCTGGAACAGGCTGGCCCCGAACCAGGCGGCGGCGATGCCCACCACCAGCGCCGCCGCACCGGCCAGAGGGCTCTGGGTGGCGTTGACGATGGCCGGAAAGGTCATTACAGCCAGCGTCACATAGGGCACATAGAACAGGAACGACTGGATGAACCGGTTCTGGATGGGCTTGCGGATGAGTGTCAGCGGCAGAACGCGGATGGTGTAGGAGACCGCCGCCATCACGGCGATGTAGACCCAATTGTTGTATGTCATTGTTCGGCCTCCTCAGCTTGCGTGGGAACCGGGAACAGCACCGCCGCCCCGCAGGAGATGAGCACCGTGAGCAGGATGGTGCGGGTGCCGTCGGAGAGCGACGCGATACCCGGCAGGTAATTGCAGACAAAGCTGAGGGCGAAGCTCAGCGCCACCAGAACGGCCACGACCCTGTTCTTCCGGGCCGGGGGAATGATGATGGCAAGGAACATGCCGTAGAGCGCGACGCTCAGAGCGCTGACGGCCCGCAGGGGCAGCAGGTTGCCCGCCACGATGCCCAGCGCGGTGCCCATGGCCCAGGCCGGTGCCGCCAGTGCGATGGCACCGTAGGTGTAGAACGGGTTCAGGTAGCCGGGCCGTGCGATGGTGATGCCGAACAACTCATCGGTGACATCGTAGCCGATGATGAGCCGATGGAAGAAGGGTGTGCCGGGGGCAAACCGCTGGGCCAGCGCGCAGCTCATCAGCAGATACCGCGCGTTGGCAATGAGGGTGATGATGGCCACTTCCACATAGGTGGCCCCGGCGGCAATGAGCGAGAACGCCGCATATTCTCCGGCGGAAGCATTGTTGAACAGGCTGGCAACAAACCCCTGGATGGGGGTCAGGCCCGCGTTTCGGGCCGCAATGCCCAGCGAAAAAGAGACGGCAAAATACCCCAGTGCGATGGGCACACCGTCCCGCATCCCTTCGCAGAACACCTTCCGGCTGAATGCGTAGGGCTTGACTGCAGTTTCCATTGAGTTCCAGACTCCTTTCCTACTTCAAGACACGGAAATAATTATAGCACATCCGCCCGGCAAAGACAAAAGAAAATGCCTCAGCTTTTGGAAGGAAAGCTGAGGCATTTTCACAGAGAAGGGAGCTGTGGCTTATTCCACAACGTCTTCGAACTGGCTGTTGTACAGGTCTGCGTAGAAGCCGCCCTTTTCGATGAGCTGGTCATGGGTGCCCTGCTCGACGATGTCGCCGTCCCGCATCACAAGGATGAGGTCTGCGTCCCGGATGGTGGACAGGCGGTGAGCGATGACGAAGCTGGTGCGGCCGCGCATCAGGTTGTCCATTGCGGTCTGGATGCGCTGCTCGGTGCGGGTATCCACGCTGCTGGTGGCCTCATCCAGGATCAGGATGCGGTTGTCGGCCAGGATGGCGCGGGCAATGGTCAGCAGCTGCTTCTGGCCCTGGCTGACGTTGGAGGCGTCCTCGTTCAGCTCCATCTGATAGCCGCCGGGCAGGGTGCGGATGAAGTGGTCTGCGTTGGCGGCCTTGGCTGCGGCAATGACTTCTTCGTCGGTGGCATCGAGGCGGCCGTACCGGATGTTCTCCATGATGGTGCCCTTGAACAGCCAGGTGTCCTGCAGCACCATGCCGAAGCCCTCGCGCAGAGCGCTGCGGTCAAAGTCGCGCACATCGTGGCCGTTCAGGGTGATGGAACCGGAATCCACATCGTAGAACCGCATCAGCAGCTTGACCATGGTGGTCTTGCCCGCGCCGGTGGGACCCACGATGGCGACCTTCTCGCCGGGGTTCACGGTGCAGCTGAAATCGTGGATGATGGTCTTTTCGGGCACATAGCCGAACCGGACGTGGTCAAAGGTGACCTGACCGTCGATGCAGGCGGGGTCTGCCCGGCGGGCCGGGTCGGCGAGCTGGGCTTCTTCCGGCTCATTCAGGAACTCGAAGACGCGCTCCGCCGCAGCAGCCATGCTCTGCAGCATGTTCGACACCTGCGCGAGCTGCTGGATGGGCTGGGTGAAGTTCTTGACATACTGGATGAACGCCTGAATGTCGCCGATGGTGATGACGCCGTTGGCGGCAAACACGCTGCCGACGATGGCCACGGCCACATAGCCCAGATTGCCCACAAAGTTCATGATGGGCTGCATCAGGCCGGAGAGGAACTGGCTCTTCCAGGCGGATTCGAACAGCTTGTCGTTCGCGGTGTTGAAGTCGGCCAGCACAGCGGCTTCGCGGTTGAATGCCTTGATGACGTTGTGGCCGGAGTAGACTTCCTCCACCTGGCCGTTCACGACGCCCAGAGTGGCCTGCTGGGCCTTGAAGTATTTCTGGCTGAATTTGACCACCAGCAGCACCAGCGCCAGCGAAACGGGCAGGATGAGCAGGGCGATGAGGGTCATTCTGGGGCTGATGGAGAGCATCATGAGGAGCACACCGATCATGGTGGTCACACTGGTGATGAGCTGGGTGACGCTCTGGTTCAGGCTCTGGCCCAGAGTATCGACATCGTTGGTGATGCGGGAGAGCACCTCACCGACGGTGCGCTTTTCAAAGTAGGCGAGGGGCAGGCGGTCGATCTTCTCGCTGATCTGGCGGCGGAAGTCGTAGCACACCTTCTGCGAAAGGCCGGTCATCAGCCAGCCCTGAATGAAGCTGAATGCGGCCGAGCAGAGGTACATGGCCAGCAGGATGAGCAGAATTTTGCCGATGTAGCCAAAGTCGATGCTGCCAACGCCGCGCAGTCTGGCGATCCAGCCGGTGGCAAGGGCCGTGGTGGCCTTGGCCAGGATCTTCGGGCCTGCGATATTGAAGATGGTGGAGAGGATGGCGAAAACGATGACGACGATGAGGGAGATCTTATACGCGCCCATGGTCTTGAGCAACTGCAGCAGCGTGCCCTTGAAATCCTTGGCGCGTTCCGTCGTCTGGCGTCCGGGTCTCGGCATGTTACTTCTCCTCCTTTCCGGTGTTCAGGTCTTTCAGGTCCAGCTCTTTCTGACTCAGCTGGCTCCGCGCGATCTCCTGATATTCGGGGCAGGAGGCCATCAGCTGGGCGTGGGTGCCCCGGCCCACCAGACGGCCCTCATCGAGGACCAGGATCTGGTTGGCGTGGAGCACCGTGGAGATGCGCTGTGCCACGATGATGACGGTGGCGTCGCCGGTCTCTGCCTTCAGGGCACGGCGCAGGGTCACGTCGGTCTTGTAGTCCAGGGCGGAGAAGCTGTCGTCAAACAGATAGATGCGCGGCGCTTTTGCAATGGCGCGCGCAATGGAAAGGCGCTGTTTCTGCCCGCCGGAGACGTTGGAGCCGCCCTGCGCGATGGGGCTGTCGTAGCCTTCGGGCTTGGCGTCGATGAACTCTGTGGCCTGTGCAATGGCAGCTGCTTTCTTCATGTCGGCGTCGGTGATCTGTTCGCCGCTGAATTTCAGGTTGCTCGCAATGCTGCCGCTGAACAGGATACCCTTCTGTGGCACATAGCCCAGCAGGCTGTGCAGCGTCTCCTGCGGCATGTCGCGGACGTCGATCCCGTCCACGGTCACTTTGCCGCTGGTCACATCGTAAAAGCGGGGGATGAGGTTCAGCAGGGGGGATTTGCCGCAGCCGGTGGAACCGATGATGGCGGTCGTCTGGCCCGGCTCAGCGGTAAAGCTGATGTGCTCCAGCGCGTCGCTGTCGGCACCGGGGAAGCGGAAGCTCACATCCTCGAACCGCACCACGCCGTTCCAGTGGCTGCGCTCCCGCGCAGGCTGGGCGGCGGCTTCGTCGGGGTCGTGGATGGAAGCGGTGGTGCGGCACACTTCGTCGATGCGGTCTGCGGCTACACCGGCACGGGGCAGCATCACGGCCACCATCGCCAGCATCAGGAAGGACATGACGATCTGCATCGTGTAGGTGATGAAGGCGATCATCTCGCCCACCTGCATGTTGCCGGCATCCATGGCCTTGCCGCCGAACCAGACGATGAGCAGGCTGGTGCCGTTCATGATAAGGGTCATAAAGGGCATCATGGCGACCATGGCGCGGTTGGTGAACAGCTGGGTGCCCATCAGCTCCTTGCTGGCCTTGTCAAAGCGCTCTTCCTCGAAGGTCTCGCGGCTGAACGCGCGCACCGGCATCACGCCGGTCAGGATCTCGCGGCTGACGAGGTTCAGCTTGTCCACAAGGCTCTGCATGATCTTGAATTTCGGCATCGCGATGTTCATCAGGAACACGATGAGGCAGAGCAGCAGGACCACGTCCAGCACGATGATCCAGGCAAGGCCGGTGTTGCCCTGCACGACATGGAGCACACCGCCGATGCCCAGGATGGGCGCATAGGCCACCATGCGCAGCAGGATGACGCAGACGAACTGCACCTGCTGAATGTCGTTGGTGGTGCGGGTGATGAGGGAAGCGGTGGAGAAATTCTCGATCTCTGCATTGGAGAAATGGATGACAGAGGAGAAGGTCTGCCGACGCAGGTCACGGCCGATGGCAGCCGACACGCGGGAAGCAATGAGGCCCACCAGAATGGCGACCACCACCATCAGCAGCGTCAGGCCCAGCATCTGCCCGCCCACCCGGAACAGATACCGCATCTGGACGTCGTGCGCGACGCCCTGCGCCTCGTATTCCAGGCTGACCAGCAGGGTGGCCTGGCTGGCCATGCTGGAAAGGGTCGTCTCGTCGATCTGTGCCATTGCGCTGGCAAGCTGCTGCTGGATCATCTCGCGGGAGAAGCCCGGCATTTGCGCCATGGCCGCAAACTGGGCGCACACGGCGTCCAGATCGGCAACAGCGGGGGCGATGGTCTCCGCTGCGGTATCCTCGGCACTTTCCGAGGGGGCTGTGCTCTCAGCGGCCCCGCTGGAAGCAGCCGGGTACTCCGAAAGGGGAGCCATGCTCTGCGCGGGCATCCCGGTGCCATTGGCGGCCTGCGAAGCGGCCATATACAGCACGATGTCCGGCATGGTGACGATCTCTTCCAGAGAAGCACGCTCCTCGGCGGTCAGATCGTCGCGGAGCTTCAGAACGCCGTCGTCCTGAATGTAATATCCGTAGGCGTTCCGGAAGGTCTCTGCGTCCTCTTCGCTCATCAAAAGCGACAGCGCATCCCGCGTGGAGGAGCGCAGGGTCTGGGGCAGGGGGCTTTCGATGCCGCCCTGCTGGATGCCGGTATCCACGATCTTGCTCGTGTAGTCCGGCAGGGAAAGGTCGCAGTACGCCTGCACGAACAGCAGGCCGATCACGACCAGGCAGGCGGCCCAGTGGCGGGCCAGCTGCTTGAAGATCTTACCCATTTTGATTGTCTCCCTTCAATTTTTGGTTCTGTTCCGCATTTTCTGCTTCAATGGCCGCCAGCAGAATGTCCTTCAACTGGGAAAACTGCTGCCGCTGTTCCGGGGTCAGGCGGTGGGCAATGCCGGAAAAATACCGCACCAGCGCTTCTTCCCCGGCGGCGCTGGCGGCGCGGCCCTGCGGGGTGATGCGCACCAGCGTTTTTCGACGGTCGTTGGGGTCGGTGATGCGCTCAATGAGGCCCTTCTGCTCCAATGTCCGCAGCCCCCGCGAAATGACCGGCATGGCCTGCCGGGAAGCTTCGGCCAGCTGGGAAACATAGATGGTGCCCTCGTGGCCGTGCTTGGCAATGAGGGTGGACAGGGTCTCCAACATGGCAAAATGGCACTTGGGGCAGCTGGACAACGCCGCGCTCATGCCCCGCTTGGTCTCGTCATGAAGCCGGAAAATGTAGTGGAACAATCCCGCAAGGTCTGTGATCACAGGCTGCATAGCTTCCTCCTCGTTTGTTGATGAATGCGAATAATTGACACTTGATAACTATTCACGATTGAAATAATATACCCGCCTGCACCGGAATGCAAGCGGGTAAAGATGAACTTTTTGAAAACTCTGAAAAAACGACGTTCCAAAGGTAAAATAGTCACTCGTGAAGTGCGCGCTCTTCTTCCAAGGTGTCCTGCTTGCCGCGGATGCGCCCCAGCCCGTAGGCAAGGAGTGTGGCGCAGAGAAGGTTCATCCACGAAAAGGAAGCCCCGTTGAAGGTGTTGCAGATGCCGATGACAAGGTTTGCAAGGCAGAGAAGTTTCACATCGTTCCCGATTTTATTCAAATGAGCGATGCGGGAATCCATATCCGAAAACATATCGAACGGGCCCTGTTCAGCGGAGCGGCGGTAGTACCCCCAGCGGAAGCAGCGGCCAACGGACTCGGCCCCAAGCTCCCCCATGAAATTTTCAAAATCAGAAGAGTTGTCCAGTGTTTCTACCCGGATGATGTATTCGCCCGGTTCGATCTTTTCGAAAACATAGGTGCAGAAGCTGGCTTTCTTCAAAGCCCAGCCTTCCTGCGCCATCTCGTTGAGCCATCGTTCTTCTTTTTCGTATTCCCAGACCCAGAATACCTTGTGGAGTTTCTTTGTCTCGCTCATGCTCATTTCTCCTGTAAAATGTTGCGGCCATTGGTCACCAGTTCTTCCAGCCGGGCCAACTCTCGCTTGAGTACCTCAAACCCGGAAGGGGTCAATTGATATTCTTTTTTCCGGCTCCCGCTTTCCATGGGCAGGGGAGCGATCCACCCTTTTTCGCACAGTGCGTTCAAAGCACCGTACAAGGTCCCGGCGGCCAGCCGCACTCGTCCTCCGGAGAGCTGTTCGGTCTGCTGCATGATGCCGTAACCGTGTTGTGGGTGGTAGAGAGAAAGCAGGATGTAGTAAGTGGATTCCGTTAACGCCAGATTTTCCATTGTATCGCCTCACTTTGTATCGCCATGCGATATATCGTAATTGCATTATATCGCGCGGCGATATATTTGTCAAGAGCTTTTTGGCAGGAAACCCTCTCAGTCACGCTTTGCGTGACAGCTCCCCCAAAGGGGGAGCCATTGGCAAGCCGGTTTTGGTTGTGCTGACGGAACAAAGTTCAATAAAACCATAAAATAGAGTGCTCCGCTGTTTTGATTCACAGCATCTATCCAAACGCTCTTTGTCAAAGCGCAGTACAGATGCCGCTGATCTTTACAACGGAGCACTTTCGTTTACGATATCAAAATACTTTCAGCGTCCAGCAGAAACCGGGCCGATTTGCCAAGGGCTCTCCCTTCGGGAGAGCTGGCGCGAAGCGCCTGAGAGGGTATCTTACTTTCTCAAAAACTTATTGTCCACCCAGATGCAGACGCAGGCACCGAGGATGGAGATGACAAAGGAACTGAAGCTCCCGGTCGCGTGGATGCCGACCAGGCCGAACAGAAACTCGCCGACAAAGCTGCCCAGCACACCCAGAACGGCGTTGCGGGCAAACGATGTCTCGGTGCCCATAAAGCGGCCTGCGATGTACCCGGCCAGTGCGCCCACCAGTACGCCGATGACCAGCGAGGCCAGCAGCCCCACAAGGGAGAACAGGCCCATCAGGCAGCCGACCAAAGCGCAGATGAGCGCGATGACGATCAGGATCGAGAGTGTGATCATAATGAGACCTCCTATTTGGTTTGTGCAGCTGCCTGCTCTGCCGCATACCGGCAGACATCCTTCAGGCAGCACCGTTCACATTCGGGTTTGCGGGCATTGCAGACGGCCCGGCCGTGCATGACGAACCGGTGGCACAGGTCGCTGCCCTCTTCGGGCGGGATGATCTTCCACAGTGCCATTTCCACTTTCTGCGGTTCTTTGATGCCGTCCACCAGGCCGATCTTATTGCACAGGCGGATGCAGTGGGTGTCCGTCACGATGGCAGGCTTGCCGAACACATCGCCCATGATAAGATTCGCGCTCTTCCGGCCCACGCCGGGCAGCGCCAGCAGTTCTTCAAAGGTGGTGGGCACCTTGCAGTCGTATCGGTCACGCAGCATCCGCATACAGGCCGAGATATCCCGCGCCTTGCTGCGGCCCAGCCCGCAGGGTTTGACGATGGCTTCGATGTCCTCGGGCT
>OGHA01000060.1_pt1 | contig 82200 bp, 68 predicted proteins | sample 1571361 | NCBI WGS metagenome assembly OGHA01 (sample SAMEA2581970, study PRJEB24529) | metagenome | biome: Human gut stool | place: China | collected 2011 | reverse complement strand
CTTGCAGGCTCATTTTGTCCGTATAAAGGTCAGCAGCCGCTTTCATCTGCTGTGCCAGGTTCTTGGCTGCACTGTACTCTGGCTTTGATGGTTTCCGACCACCGCCGGGCTTGCGCGCGCGTGTATTATTCACTAGTTTTCACCTTGTTTTTATTTCCGTCACAAACTATATATCGTGCTCAAGAATATGCCGTGTGAACTTCTGGAATTCACAGTCCACACGGCGTACTGTTTTATTTCAGTTTTATGAGCGACCAATAATTGACGTCCTATGAAATCGGAGACTCCTGTGTTAGTGCCGCCCCTTTCACGACAGCATATAGCGGTGCTAACACCTGTCAATATCTTAATCTATCCATTTCACCTCCTTTTCGAGCACATTCTTTATTTCTTCTGAACCCAATATAGTCTGCATTTTCTGATTATATTCTTTATCACACTCTTTTTGCTTAGCTACCATTTGGATTCCCTCTTGACTCAAATTTCCATTCTCCTCAAGTTCCTTTTCTGAAGAATAACTCTTTTTTCTTACTTCTTTCAAGATATATATGACAGTTTCCAAGCGATAAGCATCAATCAGTTTAGAGTACGCCACACCTTTGTTAAAAATCACTTCTGCGCACGGCTTCATAACATCTAATTTGTCGATTGACTTATTTACATAGAAGTTTGCCTCTTGAAATATGAATGGGATACTTTCATCCTGTTTATCCTCGCCAAGCCCTACTTTTTTCCCGGACAAAATATCGCAAAAGGAAGTCGCAGTCATTACCCAATAACATACTTTATTGTCAAACTCATCTACAAATTCACTTTTGGCTCGACCAAAGGTTTTATGTTCCTTCATTTTCTGTATTCGATGTTTTGCCATGCGGTATCCCATCAACGCCAATGGTGCGGCCGCTGCAATCGTCAGAAGCACCTTACCCTTTGGAATTATGTCCATAATATCGGCGTGGTCTAATGCCATTGCAAGAAAGGCTAAAAATGCTTCCCACAATACAGATATTTCCAGTGTTTTCTTCTTATCCAAAATACTTACTATCTTTTCAACATCTTTTTTCAGGCTCATTTCTTGCCATTCATTAAACTTAATATCATAATTCATAGAGTTATCCTCCTTCCATATTTGTATGTAGCGTTTTTTAGAATGTTACACCAATTGCCTCAATGTTCCTGTCAAGATTTGCAGCCGGGTTGGGCGCATACTGTCCATTTTCTCTTATAGTTTCATTTCCAAGCCATTTCAAACATCCACGCTGAATAGCATAAAGTTCATCTATATACTTTTTCCCTTGTTCATGGTGGCTTAATCCGAATAATCTATTCAAATCCTCCTCGGATGCATTATCTTTTAAGAATTTCACAATTTCTTTCAAGATTTTTGCTGTGGCATCTTCACTATATTTAACCACATTAAGTCCATAAAGCTCTGCAAACTCAGAATTTCGCTTGTAGTATACGAGGTAGGTCATTTTCACTTCCACGCCACTGCATTTACAATTTTTGCGGAGATACCGTTTTCCGCGAGCAAGACAGCTTCCAAAACCTTCCTGTCTGCCGCCAATAAATTCAATACATGCTCTGACCGGGCACGCCCTCAATTCTTGACATTTGCAGGCACGATCAATAATTTCCGGTGCCGGGATCACGTCGTGGCCGCTGTGGTCATCCGTCCGTACAACAACAGGTGCATAGAAATGCTTTGCCATAGATATTACCTCCCAATTATCACTTTATGTATCGGTATACTGCATACTTCACTTTGTTTTTTATGCCCCGAATCTCTCTTAGCCGACTTTTATCTCCGCTAATTCGATTCAAAACAGCTTCTTCTTTCCAGTCCCGGAACTGAAATCTTCTTTCGCCATTCAAAAATTCCGTCAGGCATTTTTCCAAACCTTGTTTTGTTTCCATAAATGCCTGCCGCTCGCCACTGTCCGTTTGTATTTTCACATTGGAAAATCTGCGATTATACTCTCTGTGAATTTCTGATACCATGTAATTATGGCATTTTTTCCAGTCTCTACCTGCTGAGATAGGCTCATAAGCATATAGGTAGAAAAGCATGGCAAGGAAGAATAGCAGGAGTGAAAATCCAAACGGCTCGTAAGAGGGCAGTTAAGATGTTCGTGATGATCTTGGAGAATACTTTTATTACCACAGCTAATTTTCTCACTTTTGTCCGTAATAAAAGCCAATAAATTGCTTTTCTTTATTTTCCATTCAGGCACGGGCAAAACCGATCCGTTAGCATTGATATTGGCACACATAGAGCCGTTACAAATACTGCGTTCAGAAGCGCAGTCAAAATGGAACTTATACCTCCAAATACTATTTTTGCCAAAAACAGCGTATAAGGGAACAGAATATAATGTACTGCCATGATAACCAAAGTATGCTGACCAAGATAGCTTATCCATCTCCCTTTGATGTGGCTGCTGACAAGTAATATTACAGTGGTGCTTGCAACCGCTCCCAGCACGAACACAACAATATTCTTTCCGTATTCTGCAATGGCCATTACAGTGACGGGATAAGGGCCATCCAATGGCTTGTTCACGTATGAAAGTACCACGCCGACAAGACTGCAGAGCAGAAATAGCAGAAAACTTCTTTTTGCGTCTTGCAGACTACAGGACAGAACTTGCCGGATTCCATAATGGCCCACCAGCATAAATACAGTTCCCAGAAGGGCAATATCGATTCCCCATGGAAACCGAATGCCACCCACTTTACAGCACAGCTGTGCAAGCACTATCAACGCAATGATCCAGATACACAGTCTTGTATATGCTGCACGGTTTGTTTTATCATTCAGAAAATTTAAAACAAACTGATAGAACAGCGTGCTCATAAACATTGCCGGCAAAAACCAGAGGACCGCATTTGTGTTTGCATAACTAAGTGACGGGTTACTTCCATATCCAACGCCCAGAAAGAACTTTGCCTCAAAACCATTGGCGTAAATCATTGCCCACAAAACATAAGGTACAACCAATACCTTGATTTGATGCAGGCTGTATTTTTTCCAGTCGTTCCATGATTTCAGTCCTTTGTAACTTGACACCATGCCATATACGATAAAAAACAGCGGCATATGGAACGAGCAGATCCACAGCTTTAAAGTGCTGTACCCCCCCCCGGACAGGTCAGACCAATTGCCGGCGTGTTCTACAAGCAAAAGAAAGATACCAATAAATTTAGCACAATCTATGTACTCTATGCGCTGTTTTTTTTCTGTTAATACCGCATCATTTTTCACGTTCCAGATACCTCACAACTCGATCAAATCCATCCCGGATGCTTACTTTAGCCTCCCAACCGAGATTTTTCAGCTTTGCATTATCCGGTGTACTTTCACTGCTCAAAAGCAAAACATTTTCTGTATAATGTTCCTCTGCAGAGCGTTCTTTTTGCACAACATGAATATGCCTGTCCGGGTAGAGATTTGCTAGGCACTCCGCAAGCTGCCGGATGCTGACGTACTGACTGGTATTGCAAACGTTATAAGCTTCTCCAGCTTTCCCATCCAGAAGAACTGCAAAGTAGCCAGCAACGGCATCCGTGATATAGCAGAAGCTTCTTTTCCCTGCACCGCTACTTTTCATTACAATATCCTGCCGATTCACGATATTCTTTACAAAGGAAGCAAACACCCGTGGATCATTTTCAATATCCATCGTCGGAGCATAGGTGTGGGCAATTCTGGCGATTTTGATTGGCAAGTTGTACTGCACCTGAAATGCCTTGCACATCGTTTCCGCCATACGTTTGCTTTCACTGTAGCAATTGTGAATATCCAGCGTATTCATTGCGCCAAATGTTTCTTCCCCAATCAGCCCGGACTCAACATTTACGGCTCCATAAACGTCACCTGTACTGAACAGCAGATAGCCTTTTACCTGCTTTTCTTTGGCCAACTGCAGCAGATTATAGTTTCCAATCGTATTCGGCTGCAGCACATCCACCGGGCAAACGCTGTAATACTGCGGGCTTGCCAACGATGCCGCATGAATGATGTAATCCACTGCAGTGCTAATCTCTAATTTTTGAGACAGATCACTTTCTATAACAGTACATTCATCGATACTGTCCAGATCACGGAACTTTTTATAAAATTTGTCCTTGTTGCGAACGACGGCGGTCAGCGTTACATCAATATTTTTTTCTTTTTTCAGATAGAAGAGGAAGTAAACGATATACGAGGCAAGCATGCCGTATGCACCGGTCAGCAGCACATTTTTTCCGTCAAAGATATCCCAGTCAGCTCTTCTGGAATAAATATCTTCCATATCTCTTTTTATCAGCGGATGCATTATGTGGTTCTCCTTTATCAATCATCAATCATCGGAATAAACATCTGCTTTGCCAGTTCCTCACGCGGCAGGAACGGAGCCAAATCCTCCAGCGGAGGGCTGACAAGTGTACCATCCGGCAAGCGTTTTGTGCTGCTCTTAGGTTCCCACACCTGCTTCGTATCGGTAAAGATCTCGCAGAATACCGGGCCATTCAGTTCCAGAACCTCATCAACAACTTTTTTCATTTCAGCATTGCTGTGAGCACTAAAATACGGGTAGCCGAAAGCCTTAGCAATTTTTTCAAACACAGGGAACGACAAATCACCGCTTTCCGGGCCAATACCAACTTTGCAATGCTCCTTAAACAGATTATTCTGCGTCAGTCGGATAGAGTGATAGCCATTATTATTGATAAGGAAAATTTTGACAGGAAGATGATTCGTCAAGATAGTCTGCAGCTCCTGCAGATTCATCATAATAGAGCCATCGCCTTCTAAGCAAATTGTCTGACGACGGCCACCTCCAATGCAGGTTCCGATAGCTGCGGGCAAACCATAGCCCATGCTTGCAATAGCGCTGTTATTGGCCATCCGGCTTCCTTTCTGGATTACATAAGCCTGATTGCCAACCACACAGCAAGCACCATTAGATACCGCAGTCAGACTGTTTTCCGGCAGGCGACTGCTCAAATAACGGACAAAGGCATACACATTCGCCGTTTCACCGTTTTCTTCCCACTGGCGAGGCAGCACTGCTGGATAGTTCTTCTTCCAGCGCTGGCAAGTTGCAAGCCATTCGCCACCAGCATTAACAGGTCTGACTGCAGCCTTGTCCAGTTTTGTTAAGAAGTCCTTTGCGTCAGCCCAAACAGGCATCTCCACATGCAGCGTCGGCTTTTTCAATTCTGCAGGATCGATATCTACCATGATAACTTCTGCTGCTCGTGCCCATGTCTTCCAGTTATAACCCACCTGACGAATGGAAATACGCGTACCAACAGCCAAAATCAGATCTGCGTTCTGAATAGCCCAGTTGCCGGGACGATCACCCATGTTGCCAGCACGACCACAGTACAGCGGATTTTCGTCCTCAATCAAATCTACTGCATTCCAATAGGTAACGATAGGAATGTTCAGCTTTTCAGCCACGGAACGGAAGGCTTCATATCCACCCGATAGACGGATGCCATAGCCAGCATGGAATACCGGACGCTTGGCCTTTTTAATCTTTTCCAGAATAATGTGGATCGTTGCATCATCCACAGGAGGGGGCAGTAGCACATCATCTTCTGTGGAATCATAGCCTTTCAAGTCGTCTGTTTCGATATAGCCCCCCTGATAGTTTACAGGGATATCAATCCATACTGGGCCAGGACGGCCAGTGGTTGCAAGATGCCATGCCTTTTCTAGCAGATAGCGAATATCATTGGGATCTTCCAACATCGCCGCAAACTTTGTCATGTACTTGACAGATTTCGTGATATCGTATTCTTGGTCTCCCATAGCCCGCAGAGGTGTCCCAGTATACTGCAGTGCATATCGCGATGTAGTGTCATAACGCACCTGACCAGAAACGATAAACATTGGAATCGAATCCAGCCACCCACCTACAACACCAGTCAAAGCGTTCGTGCCGCCCGGTCCCGTTGTAACACAGACCGCCGCAATTTTATTCTCCAGCCGAGCATAGGCTTCCGCAGCGATAGCACAAGCCTGTTCATGGTGATTATAGGTTACATGCAGCTTAGAATTATGACCTAACGCATCATTGAGGTGCATTGCACCGCCACCTACAACGGAGAACACATCCGTAACTCCATGCGCTGCCAGAAAGTCCGCCACATAATCCGCTAAACGCTGTTTCATTCCGTCTCCTCCTACGTGTACTTACTGATTCACGGCCTCAATAATGGTCTTTGCCATGTAGTCGATCATTTCATCGGTCATGCCGGGGTAAACGCCAACCCAGAAGGTATTATTCATAATGAAATCAGTGTTCGTCAATTCACCAACAACACGGTAAGCATCTGTACCACGCATCTGGTCAAAGCAGGGGTGCTTAATCAGGTTGCCGCTGAACAGCAGACGAGTCTGCACATTATGGCTCTCCACATAGCGGGTCACATTGTTGCGGTTCAGGCCGCTTTCCGGTTTAACAGAAATCAGGAAGCCAAACCAAGACGGGCGGCTATTTGCTGCGGGTTCCGGCAGGATCAGCTTATCTGCAGCAGGCTCCAGTGCCGCACGCAGACGGTCCCAGTTATGACGGCGGCGCTCAATGAAGGATGGGAACTTCTTCAACTGCTCACAGCCGATTGCGGCCTGCATATCCGTAACCTTCAGGTTATAACCAAAATGGCTGTAAACATATTTATGATCATAGCCCTTGGGCAGTTCACCAAACTGGCCGTCAAAACGATGGCCGCAGAAGTTATCCTGGCCGGACGGGCAGATGCAGTCACGGCCCCAGTCACGGTAGGACAGAATCAGACGGTTCAGCTTCGGATTATTGGTATAAACACAGCCACCCTCGCCCATGGTCATATGGTGCGGAGGATAGAAGCTGGAAGTGCCAATATCGCCCCAAGTGCCAGTAAAGCGAGTTTCACCGTTAATGGTATACTGGGTACCCAGTGCATCGCAGTTATCCTCGACCAACCACAGATTATGTGCATCGCAGAATGCCTTGACTGCGGACAGGTCAAACGGATTGCCCAGTGTATGTGCAATCATGACCGCCTTGGTCTTGGGAGAAAGGGCTGCTTCCAGTTTAGTAACATCAATGTTGTACTGCGGAACCGTCACGTCCACAAACACAGGCACTGCGCCATACTGGATGGCCGGGGTCACGGTGGTGGGGAAACCGCAGGCAACGGTGATAATTTCATCGCCCTTCTTGATTTGGCGGTCGCCCAGCTCAGGGGCAGTCAAAGTCATAAAGGCAATCAGGTTTGCAGAAGAGCCGCTGTTTACCAGATGCGCATACCTAACTCCAATCCACTGTGCAAACTCTTTTTCAAACTGATCTGCAAAACGACCAGTCGTCAGCCAGAAATCCAGCGTTGCATCGGTCAGCGCACACATTTCCTTCTCATCAAACACACGCGCCGCATAGGTGATACGGTCACCCTCCTGATACTCAGTCTTTTTCTCCTTGAAATCGTGGTAGTACTCTGCCACCATTGCCTTGATTTGTTCGCGAGCTTCTGCCTCGTTTTTCCAAATAGCCATCGTTTTACTCCTCTATAAACTCTTTGATTTCTTTGTCCATCTCTGCTGCAACATCTCCGCCGCTCAGCCACACTTTGCTGAAACGACAGGTCATATCCATGCACTCTTCGATATGCCAGCGAGGTTTCCAGCCAAATGTAGCTTTGACTTTGCTGCAATCCAATTTCAGGAAGTTTGCTTCGTGCGGTGCATTTGCCTCGGCATGGTTCTCCCACTTGGCATCCGCTCCCCAGTATTTGCAGAACATATCTACTAGTTCCCCAGTGGTCACGCAGTCGCAGTCGTCAGGGCCAACATTGTAATAACCCTGATATTTCGGGTCTTCGTACTGCTTCTGGGCAATCATCAGGTAGACCGCCAACGGCTCCAGCACATGCTGATACGGCCGGGTGGAATACGGATTGCGAACACCAATCGTCTGCTTCGCTGCCATCGCACGGACACAGTCCGGAATGATGCGGTCATTGGCAAAATCTCCGCCACCGATCACATTACCAGCCCGTGCCGTCGAAACTGCAACCGTCTCGTCTGTAAAGAAGCTATTTTTATAGCTGTGAGTCACCAACTCTGAGCAGCTCTTACTATTCGAATAGGGGTCAAACCCATCAAGAGGTTCGTTCTCCCGATAGCCCCAGACCCACTCGTTATTGTGGTAAACCTTATCTGTAGTGACATTCAGAACACTTTTTACACAGTTGGACTGTCGAACGCATTCCAGAAGATTGACCGTTCCCATCACATTCGTTTCGTATGTATAATGCGGGTCCTTGTAACTGTCGCGCACGATAGGCTGTGCCGCCAGATGCAAAACGATTTCCGGCTGTGCTTCATCAAAAGCGGCCTTCAGTGCGTCAAAATTGCGGATATCACCAATCACAGAATGGATTTCTTTCTCGATTCCTACGATCTCAAACAGTGAAGGATTCGTAGGCGGATTCAAAGAGTAACCCGTGACCTCTGCACCTGCATTGGCGAGAATTTTGCAGAGCCAAGAGCCTTTGAAGCCTGTATGGCCTGTAACAAAGACGCGTTTGCCTTTATAAAATTCCGGATCAAACCTGCCTTGCATTTTTAGCCCTCCCATTTCTTCCACGGTGCCTGACCTGCAGCCAGAAGTTTTTCCAACATTTCTTTTTCACGTACATTGTCCATGCACTGCCAGAAGCCTTTATGCATATAAGACATCAGCTGCCCCTCCTTGGCCAACTTTTCCAGTGGCTCACGCTCAAAAACGGTCTGGTCACCCTCAATGTAATCAAAGATTTGCGGCTCCAGCACCATATACCCGGCATTGATAGGAGCCTCATCCATCTGACTCTTTTCCCGGAAAGATTTGACCGCGTTATTACCGCCGATGTCCAGAATTCCCTTCTGCTGTTCCAGCATAACAGCTGTCAGGGTGGCAATTCTGCCATGCTCCTTATGGAACTCGACCAGTTTGCCAATATCCACATCACAGACGCCATCGCCGTAGGTCATCATGAAAGGCTCATTGCCAATATATGGCTGAATGCGCTTGATTCGCCCGCCCGTCATGGTGTTCAGACCGGTATCTACCACCGTAACTTTCCACGGCTCACAGTGCTGCTGATGAATCGTCATATCATTCTGGCCAGCCGTAAAGTCAAAAGTGACATCGCTGTTGTGCAGAAAATAGTTTGCGAACCACTCCTTAATCACATGCTGTTTATAGCCTGCACAAATCACAAACTCGTTGAAGCCATAATAGGAGTATTCCTTCATAATGTGCCATAGAATCGGCCGCCCTCCGATTTCCACCATAGGCTTAGGTTTGAACTGTGACTCTTCAGAAATGCGAGTACCAAAGCCGCCTGCTAATAATACTACTTTCATCTTATTTTTTAACTCCTTTTTTTAGATTCGAGATGATAGGATTGAAAAATTTCATTGCAAATTTATCTTTCAAAGTAATTAACACTGCCCCATAAACAATAATAGCCCCTGCAATTGTAAACACAACGACACTCAGATCAGACTCAAATATTTTTGTTGTGATAAGCGCAACCAGAGTTATTCCGATGCATCCAATAACAGGAGCTTTGGCCATATCAGCAATTCCGTCAATTTTAATGGACTTATCAAAACGCTTTATTAAAAATAAAAAACCGACACACTCTGCCACTGCCGTAGTAGTTGCCGCAGCATTTAGACCAAATAACGGTATTAAAAAGAAATTCATTGCTACATTAGTAATTGCACTTATAATACTTGCTTTTAAACAATTCTTTTCTCTTCCCGCAGGAAGCATTGACATATTTCCAACCCATCCCCCAAGGAAGGAAAACCATAACGAAACAGAAAGTATATGGAGAGAAATACTTGCTTTCACGTATTCGTGTCCTCCGATAACACTTAGGAGTGGCTGTGTTATTACATTGATCCCTACAACACAAGGAAGCCCAAGAACAAGTATAAAATTCAATGCATATTTCAATAGTTTTGATACTTCTTCATATTTTTTTTGCGAAAATGCTTCCGAAAGTCCCGGTAACACAACCCACACAATTGATGCAACGGTTGAATTTACAAGGTTATAAATTTTAACTGCAGTGCTATATAGTCCAACCTCATAATCACCTTTAAACAATCCCAGCATCGTAATATCAGAATTGCAATAGATTGTTTGTGACAATGTCATAGAAAACATTGTCACAATGCTTACTAAATGTCTCGCCAATGATTTAGAGAAAACAAAGTGGAGATTACAATATCTTTTTCTATAAAAGATGTTGATTAAATTTGCTCCACTTGAGGCAATAACACTAATTATTGCGTATACAAGATAGTCCTCCTGCTTTCGTACTAGAAGAAGCATCAGCACAACGGAAATAATTTGAACTGATAGTGTCCGGATGGCAATAAATTCAAAATCCTCCATTGCCATATTAAGCCAATCAGCACCTAATGTAGTAAAGATAATTGTTGTACTTTGAATGCAGATAAGTATTCGATAATTTGAAAGTGGCTTAGCAACTACCAATAAGATTATAAGACCTACATAAGCAATCAAAGTGGAAATTAAATTAATAGAAAAGATCTCACTTGCTGTCTGTTGTAAAAGTATCTTGTCTTTTTTTGCTTTGGAGCACTCTCGAGTGGCGTATGTTGAAATTCCAAGTGTAGCTATAAGCGAAAAGTAGCTTACAATTGAATTTCCAAAATTAACCTTTCCAACATTTTCCGGCATCAATATTCTGGACACATATGGAAATGTGATTAGTGGATATAATATACTCGAAAGTGTCTTTACAACATTAAATAAAGTGTTCTTTTGTACGGTACTTTTTTGGGTTTTCATTTTCCGAGCACCATATTTACCTTCTTTTTCGCTTCTGACATCAACGTATACACACCATAAAGCTTATCCAAATGAATTTTTGAAATAAATTCTATTTGACCAATCGGAAGTGGACTAATCTCTTTTATACTACTTTTATATTTTAGAAAAATATCCTGTGAAAGTTGCTTTTTTATTGCCAATTTTATAAAGGAAGACAGCTTGTCTAGCCTTAAGCAACTATACTTTCCATGGCTTAAGGCAACCTCTGTTTTGACTATATTATAGACGGCCGGAGAATTCATAACATAATCACACCAACCGTACGCAGCAACCTCGATAATCTTATCGGTCCAACCGTTCTTTTTTTCTTTAGTGTATGTTGTAATTATTGGCCGATTACAAAAAAGCCCCCTAAATTGATTCTTACTAAAACAGTCGAAATAAATCGCATTTTGTATAAAGTATTCCGTATGATATCTTTTTCGATATTCATCGATTTTAAAACAGCTGAAAGAATCTCTCCTAAAGAACACGTTTCCCATCTGTGTCATATCCCAGGTGAGATCCCTGTACATGTCAATAATACTTGTATACTCTTTATTCCCGATATTTTGTGGATCGCGGTATGAAAAATCAATTAAATCATATCTTTCATCGAAAGCTCTAAACAAATCGGAATAGTTTTGGAACTGCGGTCTTACGGAATCCCCACAAATACAAATATATTCTGCTCTGGAATTTTGGATTCCTAATAGGATTCTTTCCCCGATTGTGGAATTTGGCAAGTGAAAATATTTCAGATTTTTTTCTTCACGAAGTCGAACCATTTCTTCTGTTTTATCGTCTAGACTTCCATCCATAATACAAACACCAATTCCATATGCTTCCCATGTCCTACCTGCAATATCTAAAAGTTCTTCCAAAATTGCACTTCTTTGGTATGTAACAATCACAAACTCAAGTTTTTTCTCTAATATATCAGTACTCATAATAAGCATCCTGTTAATAACTAAATCATTTAAGATTATATTTACTTCTTATTTGTTTAATCCATCCGATAATTCCGAATTCCAATTCAGATAATGAAAATATCACTTTAATAACCATCCATTCAGGTCTCGATATTTTCCAATATTTCCACATGATTTTTGTTTAACTTTGGAGAATCATCCGTTGCTACTTTTTTGAGACAGAAAGCTCTTGCTTATGCTCTGTGAATGATAGTGATAATATGTATAATTCGGTAAGAACAAGCAGTTATAGCCTCTTTCTTTTATTTTGAGCACAAGATCTACTTCTTCACAATATAAAAACCCGATTCATCATACCAGCCAATTGAAAGGTACTTGTCAATATTCATAAGAAGCATTGCTTCCTGCGAAAATTCACAGAAACTATAGCTTTTCAAAAATTAATTCTCCGCGTACAACATAAATAGCTAAAACGCTTGTCCCCGTATACCCTTTTTATAATCTTGCAAACCTTTCAATATAGCTTTAGATTTTTGTCTATCTGTGATAATGTATTGTACAATTCTAATCACTCTGGTTAAAACTGTAAATATAGGTGCTGTAGGATAGAAAAGACTACCGTGGTCTTTTAAGTATTGCAGTCGATTTCTTGTCATATAATATAAACAGAACGGCGATTCTCCACCACCTGTTGATTTGCTCACCTTGTGATATAGAACAGCCTTTGGATTATATACGATTTTGATATCATTCTCGATTGCTCTTAAGCAAAACTCAGAATCCTCACAGTACATAAAATACTTTTCATCCAGTAATCCAATTTTAGTAACAACTGCTTTTTTCATAAGGAGAGCACAGCCCGTTGCAAAAGTACATTCTTTTACAACGCAATCATTGTAATTTTTTTCACCCATCCGATCATGGATAGCTCTACCTGTAATCTTGTTAAAATTCCCTCCTCCATACCATATATAATCTTTCTTACCGTAGTAAAGCATTTTAGGTACAACTATAGTATTGTTCTTGCTATATTTATTCAGTTCTTTGATTATATTGGGTTCAACAACGGTGTCATTATTTAACAGCATAATAGTCTCAATATTGTCAAGATCTACCATATAGCGTATTGCAATATTATTTCCACCTGCAAATCCCAAATTTGAATCACTGCGAATCAGCATGCAATCAGTACTTATTTTTTTTAATTGACAATAGTCATCTTCAGAAGAAGCATTATCAACAACTATTACACCAACCGGCGTTGTCATATTTCGCAAACTATCCAAGCATTCTTTTGTATCGCTGCTTCCATTATAATTCACAATGACTATTCCAATTTTTGCATTTTGAATATCAACAATCATATAGATACATCCTTTTAATTCATCTTTTCCTTTTTTTAATCGCTAACTTTTTTACAAACTCTTCTCGATCCGTATATGTATATGCCATTAATTCTTGCATTTTCTCGTTAAGTTTTTTCACTAGATTTATTATGTCATCGAGAATAAATTATCTCTAACCTTTCGCTATCATTATCATTTCAAAAATTCGTTCCTTTTCTTGTTCCAATCCACAAGTAAAAGTCTTCAAGTCCGTATTCTTTAATCATTTGCTCGGTTTTAGGCGCACAAGCAATTCCCTCAACCGGAATCCCGTGATATATAGAAAATGCAACATCATGGAATCGCATGCTAATGCAACAGCTCGCATGCTTACCGTAATCAAATCAGCTAACCTAATTTGTCCAAAGACAGAATCAAGTATTGAGTGCAACAGGTAATTGTCACCCGAATTTTTTTGCCTGATTAGAACGATCATATATCAGCACCAAATATAATACGCTCAGTGCATGAAAAAGCCAATTACTAAATACAGCTGTAACGCAATAAATCAATATAATAAGTTTTCTTTCTTTTGATTCTTTCAAGAAACTCATAATCATTCCTTCAAAGTACAAAACCGTGCCTACAATTCCGCTGGAACACATCAAGTAGCTCAACATATTCATTTCATCTGAATACAGAGAATCTGTAAGCACTAGTATTCTATTTTGTGTGATGTAAGATTTCAAACAACCCAAGCCTGTCCCAAAAATCTTCAGTATGGGCGACAACTCTAACCACACATAAAAGCCCCTCAAAATCCTTCTGTTCGCAGATGTGTCGTATATAGTGCTACCTAATTCTGTTAATCGATTCAAAACAGTTTGCACAAGATGCGCTTGGCTCTGCACTATAAATATAGCAGCCCCTATTCCAATTAAAAAAAGTAACATCTTTGTAGTACTGTTTTTTTTATCCTTAATAAAGAAAAAATAATAGCACCAGCATATTGCAAGACATATAATTCCACCCGTAGAAAGAGAGACTAGCATCCCCAAAGAGATAATTATTAAGCTTTTTATGTTTTTATTTTTTGAAGTATCAGTCAATATTAATATAAACCCGAGTATTGCATATGCACAATAATGTGCCGGTTCCAAAAATACACCCGATGGTCTATATCCTTGTGATCCAATTGTTCTAACAAATTCTGTCAGATACTGATTATAATCAGTTATTGAATAGTTCAGATTAAGGAACGGAAGAAGCAAATATAAATGTATCCCAAAAACAATACTAATAACCTTTTCAAAAATCACAACTAGTGAAATGTAATATGATACACTTTTCAATCCTTTTTTTATTGCATCAATTTCCAAGCTAGACCAAGAATAAATTACCCCCAAGTACGAATACAAGAGCAAATGAAAAACCTTGCCGAAAACTTCTCCTACTGAAATAGATTTAAGAAATATAAGTTGGATTGGAAGTAATATAAGCGAATAGCACAAAAACAGCATATATAATTTTACTTCATGTGACTTTTTCTGAGGCCGTCTTCTTAGTACTTTTAATGCTAATAAAGCAACAATTATTAAATCCCCTAAAGGCAAAATCCCAGCGGAGTAAACATTAAATATCGGATACCAAACGATGGCTAAAGCAAATAATTTATCCCGATTTTGAATGCCAATATTAACCTTCAATTCTTTTTGCATACTGATCTCAACATATCCTCATAATTCGAACCAATAGCTTCCCATGTATACTTCATTTCAAATTTTTTGAATAGTTTTTCATACATTGATTTGTATTTATTCCGATTTTTTAATAAATCAACACACAGTGAAGCCATTTTTTCTGGTTCATCTGCAATAATGATTTCATCTCCATTAAAATCCGTTCCTTGGACACCGACCGATGTAGTAATAACAGGTATTTTAAATCCAATAGCCTCTAATAATTTTACTTTTACTCCACCACCATGCTTTAAAGGTACAACAGCTAGATCTGCAGATTCATAATGTTCATCCACTGTTGGAACACCACCAACAACTTTGATTTCATTTTCTTTATTTAAGGCTTTGATTTCTTCTACTGGATCTCTCCCTATTACCTCGAACTGAACATTTCTTATTTTTTCTTTTATTAGCGGAAGTACCTTCGTAGCGAACCATATCACCCCCTCTACATTAGGTGCATATGACATTTTTCCGACAAAAATAATCTTATTTGTCTTTTCATTTTTCCAATTATAACTACATCTATGGTTTTCCGCACCAACTGGTACTAACGCCGTTCTATATTTATTCCCATAAATTCTTTCGAAGTAAGCTTTGTCATCACATGAAACAAACGTAAAGAGTGACACATTTACCCTTTCATACAATTTTTTTTCAAACAATTTGAATCTAAGACTCTCTTCAGTATACAAAGCCTTTTTCATTAAGTTCTTGCTCGACTCAGCAACATTTTTATAGACCATCCATTCAATATTATGCTGATTCAAAACAATAGGAATATCGGTGTTCAACTCAAGAAGATTAAGTCCCATATGTGGTGAATCAACATTAATAAGATCAATATTAGCATGCTTGAGGCAATAGCTTACAGACTCAACCAGTTTTTTGTTATATCTGGATGCAACCGTATATGGTGCACATGTCATTTTCTTTAGAGTCTCAATGCTCTTCCCTTCTCTTAGAAAGCCGTGAACTTCCTTACAATATTTTTTCAAAGCCGCTTCATATTTTATATCATCTTTGCTGTCCATCGTGTAATACAGAAAAATAGAATTATTTTTCGAGATTTGTTCAAGTCTCTTAAAAATTCCTATACGACCTCCAGTATTTGCAGGAAGTATTGATTCAATTGTAATCCAAACAATATTCATATAATCACCTTCGATATTTCATATATTCAAAAAATCTAGGGAATTTATCTCTCACTTGATTCATTAAATATGCCATAACGGTTGTTAAGAAAACAGATTTCAAACGAATAGGGATAAGTATTAGCTTTATCTTTAGCGAATACTTTTTTCCACTTTTTATCGCTTTCTGCAGTTCGCTATTCTCAACAATATCCTTTATAGCTACATTTTTTCTGTGATTACTCGTTTTATTCCTGTACTCATTTTCCAAGCATCCGATTGCTCTATTTACAAATCTTCTTGACACATATTCTTCAATTTCCCAAGGAAGTGTTGTCTGGTTAAAAAGTTCTATAAAAAAATCTTTGATTCGACCGTTTTCTTCTTTCCTTATTGAAAACCAATTTTCAACATATTTGTTAGTAGCAGCACCGCTTCTGTTTCTAATATAATGATAAAAACAGTCAGGTACTATTCCCATACTTTCACACTTTAACATGGCTTGCATATTAAAATCGAGATCCTCTCCCATGTTAAGCGCAGGAAATTCGATAGAATTAAACGTCAGGAGTTGCTTTCGATAAAGCTTATTTACAATATTGTATGGTACACTTTTTTCCCATAAGGACAGCATACAATCTTTAATTTTCTCCCGGTCGGGCAATATAACCGTATGATTATCATATTTTATTTCAGATTGTCTTACAATATTCCCCTCTTCGTCTTCCAGTTCCATTGCGATACCACATCCTACAATGTCTAGATTATTCTTTTCGGCCAGTGTGATCAATGTTTCTATCATGGATCTATCCACATAGTCATCTGCATCAAAGAATCCGACATATGTCCCATTTGATACAGTCAATCCCATATTTCTAGCTGATGAAACACCCCCGTTTTCTTTTTTTACTACAACAACATTACTGTATTCTTTTTCTACTTTTTCACAAATGCCTAAAGATCCATCCGTAGATCCATCATCAACAAGAATAAATTCTATATCTTTATATGTTTGCTGCAAATAATTATTTAGTGACTTTTCCAAATAGTTTTCCGCGTTATAAATCGGTATAATTACGCTTACCTTCATGTTTTACTCCGTTTGACTATTACTAAAAAAAAGACTTTCTAACATCAAACATAGGCAATGATAGACTGGAAGGTGTAGTTCTTGAATCATATAAGTTTCTGTCTGCGGGACCTTAATGCAAACATCACTCATCTGTTCCAACTTACTGTTCTTTGCTCCAGTCAGGCCAATTACTTTCATGCCTTTTGCATGCGCGGTGGTCGCAGCATATAGCACATTCTTACTATTACCGCTTGTTGATATAGCTAAAAACACATCACCTACTTTACCATATCCATATACCTGCTGTGCAAAGCACAGAAGCGGTTCGCAATCATTCATGTACGCAGTGGATAATGCTGGATGTCCCCCTGATGTCAAGATAGGGGCGAAAAATTTTTAGAAAAATCGCAAAAAAATAAGCCCTACAAGGCTTTCAGTCGGTTTTGAACCGCTCTGAGCCTTGTAGGGCTTTACTCGCTATTCTATTTTCAATAGTTACTTATCGAATCCAATCCATCAATTTTCTTACGCCGCTTATCACACTGACATAATCAATTTCTGCTGCATACGAGTATTTCTTCTGATATGCTCTCCACAGCACCTGAAGCTGTTCATCTGCTTCAATAATTTTGATAATCTCCTCGGCCTGCTCCTGCAGATGATCCGTTCCTCTCTTTTTACAAGTTGCTGCAAAAGCATCTTTCAAAACAGCCTTATTGACTTTATCTTCGTATGTATCAAGCAGCATCCGTATATCGTAAAAATCTCTCATTCGGGTATTTAAGATGCCCCTCGCTAAAACCGTCTGCAACTTCTCGGCTAATATAGTTTCCAAATTATACGACCATAGACTGATAGAACGATCTTCCAGCAAGAGATCATAATTGAACTCGATTGCCCGTGGGGTAATCACGTCGCCCGTGGAAATATCAATTTTCAAGGGCGTAATCAATCTTCCCACATTGGCATTCATGGTAACGCGGATTCCCGGATACTCCATTTCATCCATGATATTGGAAACGTCTTTAACATCAAAAGAAACACCATCGTCAAGGTCAATATCTTTGACCTGATTGACAACTCGCAAGGCATCCTCCGCAGATAGATTTAGATTCTTCATGCTGGTGTCTATGTCCATCGTGGAACGGTGCACAACACCAATCATTGCCGTAACCAGTATTCCGCCTTTGATAATGAAGTTATCCCGATATTCTGATTGTGCCAGTCTTTCCAGAAAACGCTCCATCATATAGATTCGCATGAGTGTCCTTGCGTCTGCATTGTTCTGTTTTGCAACGCTCTTGATACGCCCTTTTATCTGTTCAGGTGTAAATCCCATTTACAGTAGTACCTCCATATAATTTCGGATGATCTTATCCACTCGAAATAGCTTTGCATACTTCATCAGTTTATTAAGGTCCTTATCTTTTCTCCCGACATACGCTTTTAATACTGCATTGAAATCCTGTACTTCTATAGAACTTCTACTCCGCACCAAGTCGCAAATTGTCCGTTCCAAATCGTACATAGGAATTTCATTTCCCTGATTGCTTTTTACGATTTGCTTGCCAACGTCAACAAGTTCCTTTTTTACTGTATAAACCTTATAGCCATCCTCTTTCAAGCGGTGAACATTATATCCACTATAAATCGTGAGTGTATGAACAAGCGGTTCCCGATCTGTCAGCCCATAATAATAGAACGCTTCATCATGAGAAAACACTCCCATCGGGCAGCGGCGGTGCAGCATTTCTAATTCGTCAATCCAAGTATCTTTTGCTGCGTATACGCCATGTCCGACTTGCTCGTATTCATTGGCCTTTACATATTTATAAAACTCAAATTTCGTTAAACCTACTTTTGTTGCAAGCTGTGGTGTTAAAATCTCATGTGTTTGAGCCAAATTGTTCATGTTCATCATAAGCGTCACCTCACCTTCGTGCTTATATTGTATTCTAAATAAGCACGAAAGTCAACGCAAATTTTCTTTTGTGCTTATTTCATTTGCAATATTAGCACATTCGTCCACTCAGCCTTACTTGATGCTCCCTATTCAACGTGCTATACTTAAACCATGAAAATCAATCAAAGGAAGTGCATTTGTCATGAGCAAACGACTTGTTGCTTACTTCTCCGCCAGCGGCGTTACCGCAAAGGTTGCTGAAAATCTTGCCGATGCTATCGGTGCAGACATTTTTGAGATTCAGCCGGAAGTTCCGTACACCAAGGCCGATCTGAACTGGATGGACAAGAAATCCCGCAGCACCATCGAAATGAGCGATCCTACCTCTCGCCCTGCCATCGCTGCCAAGCGTGATAACATGGACGAATACGACACCATCTTTGTCGGATTCCCTATCTGGTGGTATATTGCTCCTACGATCATCAATACATTTCTGGAAAGCTATGATTTGAAGGGTAAAACAATCATTCCCTTTGCCACATCTGGCGGCAGCGACATGGGCAAGACCAATGAAAAGCTTGCTCCTAGCTGCCCCGGTGCAAAACTGCTGCATGGCAAGGTGTTCAATTCCTATTCCAGCAAAGCCGACTTGTCCGCATGGGTAGAAACCCTCAGCCTCTAATAGACACATTTCTGCGGAATGAAATACCCGCCTGGTCGAGAAGATTTTCTGAATCCTCTCACCCAGACGGGTATTCTTTTTCTTATGCCACTTCTTCCATCCAATTATGCGCCATACTTTTCCAACGCTCTCCGAATCACATCCTCACAGTTGAACTCTATTTTCATCGTTTGGTCGTCATACAGATAAACCATGCTCACAAAAGCATCCACACATTCTTTTGTCAGCCCGCCGATGTATGTTTTCTCACTGGCCTGTTTTGTCAGAGCGCGGATTTCTTCATCCAGTTCATCGGCACACTCCTGTTCTTCCTTTTCTGTCCGTATGCTATCCTGCAATGCAGCCAGTTTTTCCGAAAGAGCCTTTTTCTTTTCTATGTACGCATCTCGCAGCAGCACACCGTCCGCATACGATTCATATAGTTTGATTTGCTCTACCCGAATGGCTTCCGCTTGCTTTTCCAAGTCCTCAATGTCCATGCAGCGCACCGTGATAGACTGCTTTTCCTGCATTCCCTGATTTACCACATCCAGCGCATAGAATACTGTTTTTATCGCACGAGCCACTTTTGCATTCACCGAATATTCTCTGTAATAGCCGCCGTAGCATTTAGAGAACTTTCCGGCTGACCGTTTATAGCCGCAATAGAAAACCATTTCCCCATATTGCCTTTCGTGGCGAAGCTGCCGATTACAGTTTCCGCAGCAGATTTTTCCTTTTAACGCAAAATCATCACCCACCTTATATTGAATTGGAGTTACGTTACGGATTGCTTTCTGTGCCTGGTAGTATTCATCTTTTGTCACGATGGCCTCATGAGCGTTTTCTGCGATGATCCACTTATCCTCCGGGAGCGTCCGAACAGAGGTAGTATTCACATCAATTTTCTTTCTTCTTCCCATAACCAACGCACCAGTGTATTCATACCGTCTAAGGATTCTCCACACGATTGCCGCATTCCAGAGCATTTCACTGTCCGGGGCAATAATAGGATTACTGCCCATCAGCAGATTTTTCCGCTTCGCATACAGCCCCGGCGTGGGAAATTGTAATTCGTTCATACCGTAGGCGATCTGCGTTGTATTGCGGCCGGACAATGCTAATTCAAATACTTTTTTCACGCAGGGTGCAGCCTCCGGGTCAATCTCCCACCGCCGTCCACCTTTCTTGTTCCACACATATCCGAAAGGAACATTTGTGCAGGTGGCTTTCCCGTTCTTCCAGTTCGTTTCCAGAGCAGCCCGAATCTTTTTCGCAATATCCCGGCTATACATATTATTCACCAGATTGCTGACCGCCACTTCGATTCCCGGCGTTCCGTTGTTCAGTTTCATGCTGTCAAAGGAATTATTCACAGCAATAAACCGAACTCCCATCAACGGAAAAATCTGTTCAATGTAATCGCCAACACCGATATAGTCACGACCAAGGCGGGATAAATCCTTTACCATGATGACTTTTATATCGCCCTGCTTCAAATCCACAATCATTTTCTGAAAAGCTGGACGATTAAAATTTGTTCCAGTATAGCCATCATCCACATATTCTACAATCTCGCCAAATAAATCTTCCTGCTTCCCAATGTAATCGTGGAGCAGCATCCGTTGGTTCTCAATGCTGTTACTTTCATCCTTGCTGCCCTTTTTCAAATCTCCGTCTGCCAATGATAAGCGGAGATAGATTGCAATTTTATCATTCATTCTGAACCTCCGACATGATTGCAAGCACTTCCTGATAGGGGTCGCTGCACTTAAATTCGACCTCCACAGAATTGTCCATTCCCACATAGATTTTCTTGATAAGTTCATGCACCAGTTCTTCATCAAACTCACTTTGATTCAGAATCCCGCGCATCCGTTCCATCTGCACATCGCAGATTTTGATTCTCTTTTCCAGTTCCAATGCGCGCTGACGCTGCTTTTGCAGTTCATGTTCCAACCGCTGCTTTTCTGCTATGTAGTGTTCTTTTAGCTGACTGTATTCATCTTCGTCCAGAATTTCAGCTTTATAGTCCTCATATAAACGCAACCGCCGTTCTTCGGCTTCCTGAATCCGAAACAGGATAGATTTCTCTTTCATCTTGATGGAACGAGCTGAATCCAGATTGCTGCCGCGCATCATGTCTTTTACCAGCTTTTCTTCTTCACACATGGTAGACACCAGATGATGAATCTGATCCATCGCCACCATCATCAGCATTTTCTCCGGCACCGCATGATAGGCACAGGGAGTCGTGTTCTTCTTTCTTTTACAAATGAACACTCCATAGTGCGTTTCTTTCACCGTACCATGCACTCGCCGTTCAAACGTCATGTTGCGTCTGCAGCAGCCACAGTAAACCATTCCCGATAGATGGTTATAACACTTCTCTCTGGTTGCTTTGGAACGAGCCATCGCCCTTTCCCGTTTTTCCTTATTCTGCTCCCGCCGTGCCTGCACTTTTTCAAAATCCGATTTCAGAATGATTGCTTCATGAGCGTTTTCAACAATATGCCATTCTCTCTTTTCCACTGGATGGAGGCCAATCCCTTTGTATGATGCAGTTTGCGTTTTCCCAGATACCAGTTCTCCAATATAGGCACTGCTGTTTAAAATACGAAGAACCGTACTGGGGTGCCATTTATTATAGGTAGGGTCATCTCCCTCATGTAATTTACGATTCAGCCGTTCGTTCGGCCTTGCTACTTCTAAAAATTCCAACCTGCGGGCAATTTCGTTTGTACTCACTCCTGCAAGATACCATTGATAGATCAGTTTGACCCACTTCGCATCCTCAGTCGCTTCAAGCTTATTTCCCTGTTGGTTCAACCGATAGCCATACGGTGTACACCACGATGTAGGGATTCCCTTCTCGCGGCGCATCTGGTAACTAAGGCTGATTTTCTTTGAAATGTCCTTCGCGTACAAGCTGTTTACCATGTTCTTGATGGGAACCGCAAGACTATCCACATCCGACTGCCGGATGTTGTCAAAATCATCGTTGATGGCGATAAAACGAACATGGAGCATCGGGAAAATAGTTTCCAGATAGCTTCCCGTTTCGATATAGTCACGACCAAATCGAGATAAGTCCTTCACTACGATGCACTGAATTTTGCCTGTCCGTACATCCTGCATCATACGCTCAAATTCTGGTCGGTCAAAACGTGTTCCCGTAAAACCGTTGTCTGCATAGGTATCGGTCAGCGTCAGTTCCGGGTTTTCCCTGATATAATTATGAATTTGCAAAATCTGTGTGTTCAGGGAATCTTCTGTTTCATGCCCGCCGTTCTCAACCGACAGCCGCGCATACGCTGCCGTGCGCAGAAGTTCTTTTTCGTTTTGCTGTACGGCCTCCTGCACAGCAACCTGCGGCATCATATTCTTTCTACTCTTTCTTGCCATTACAATCTTCCTCTCCGTTGTTCAGCCATTCTTCCGGGAAGAATCTCTTCCACTCACTTTCTTGTAGGATCACTTCTACCTGTTCAAAATCTACGATCCATACATGGTCAAGCCATTCTTTAAGATGCGTGCGCTCCAACGTTTCAGGAATTGAAATCGCTCGGAACTTCATCAACCAGGGATTCCCATGGCTAAATGCTTTTTCTATGTCATTAACAGCCAGCATTACTTTTTTAAAAGCCGCTTCCTGCTTCTGGACTGCCACCTGATACTGATGTTCATACTCCTCTACCTGTTCTAGTGAAATTGATCCCTGCTCGTATTCCCGATAAACTGCTGTTCGTTCATCGTCCTTGGCCATCAAGTACGTAACAATCTCATTTGCTCTTTTTCTGTACTGCAACAGTCCAGCATCCATGCACTGCTTGACTTTCTCAGGATTCAAGTCCAGCACCCTATCAATATGCGCAGCTTGCATTTTTTCTTTTTCCAAAGCTGAAAGAATCTCTCGAAAGATTTTCTCGCTTTCGATGAAAGGGGCTTTTCCAGAGAAGCATCTATACCCCTTGTCAAACGAATAGATTTGCTGGCTTTCATCTTCTGATGTTCTGCACAGCAGACCTTTTCCACTTTCCTTGTCATAGATTTTTTTGAAGAGCAGATTTGGTTTTTTTCGGGCCTTTTTTCTCGAAGGCAACCTCGTAGATTCCAACTTTTTCTGAGCTTTCTGAAATTCCATCTCTGAAACAATCGCCGGAACCTCCAATTCTCGCTTTGCCTTTGCCAGTGTCAGCGTACACTTTCCGATATAGAGTGGATTTTTCAAAATCGAGCGAATTGTTGAATCCGGCCACTTGATTTTTGCTCTTGACCTTTTTTTCTTTGCCATCTGGATTTGTGGAGATGGAACGCCCTGTGCATCCAATGCTCTTGCGATTTCCGGGATTTTCATATCTTCCAGATACATCTGAAAAATCAGCTTTACAACCTGTGCGCTCTCAGGATTAAGAACAAGGTTTCTGCGATCTTCCGACAGCGCATAACCATATTTAGCCTGTCGATGAGTCAATGTACCTTCTTCAAAGTGATTCTGGCGATTGGTAATAAATTCCGAACGAATCTTATCAATGGTCTTTCCATTGAAATACTCTGCAACTTCTTCGGCAGTTTTGTCTGCACTGCAAAAGTCATCTTCCACAACTGCAAATTGGATACCAAGCGGATAGAACGTCCTCTGCAGTGCTTCAATGGCAAACGGAAGGGTTCTTCCGCAGCGGAAGATAGAATCCACAACAACTGCATCAAATTTCCGAGCCATCCCATCCTGCACCAATCTGTCAAATCCTTCTGCGGCTTCTGCTGTTCTCTTGCGGTCACTATACTTTTCGGATATGCTGCACCCACGCTTTTTTAGATACTGTGCAATGCGCTCATTCTGTTCTGCAATCGTATTGGATGGATTCTCTTCTCCGATCCTGCTGGAAATCGACCTTGTGTAACTGACCCATTTCATTCCTCTGCCACCTCATTTCCATGATGTGCTTGATATTCCATAAATTTTTCTGTGATACTGTGCAGTTCATCCTCGAAGCAGAAATGAATTTCAATCTCTGTTTTGCTATGCACATCTATGTGGTCAATCAGTTCCACCACGACCCTGCGTTCGAGCGTTTTGATATGTTCGTACTGCTTAAATTCTTCCAGCCAAGTGGGAAGCAGCGTATCGTGCTTTAACGCTTCCTGCTTCTTTTCGCAGATTTCCTGAATCTTATCCTGCGCCTCTTTTATCTTCTGCGCAAAGCGAGTATTCATTTCTCCGTACTCTTCCCGGCTGACGACATCATCGCATAAGTCCTGATACAGACGGATTTTCAAATTACTGTACCGTTCCAGTTCAGCTTCCAGTGCAGTGATCTGGCTGTCCAGAATCTTTATGCCAATCTGTTCTCCGCTTGCCAACTCTGCATGGGAGAGTACCTTTTCCGCTTCTACAAGAAGTGTCACTTGATGCCGAATCGCAGCCAGAACACTTTCCGTCAGCTTCTCACTGTTTATCATGTGCGGTGTGCAGCCGCCGCCATTCTTATAGGTAGAGCAGTGATAGTATTGATACTTCTTTCCGTTTTTCGTCACCGTGCGGCGAATCATATTCTGCCCGCAGTCTGCACAGCGCAGAAAACCTGATAATGGATAAACTGTTGTCTGCGATGGTGCGGTACGAGTGTCCAGTTCCAACAACTGTTGTACTTGCTGGAACTCGCCTTTGCTGATAATGGCATCATGCGCATCTTCCACTCGAATCCAGTTTTCACTTCCAACATCATGGCTCTTTTTTACTTTGTAATTGATTTTCCTGCGTTTACCCTGAATCAATGTTCCCGTATAGGATTCATTTTTCAAAATACGATTGACGGAAACCACTGTCCACTTCTGATTCAGCCCAGCCTGAAAACCGCAGGTATAGTTGAATCCATTGGCTCTCTTATACTCGTTCGGCGGCAGGACACCCAGTTCGTTCAAGTGACTGGCAATGCGCTGTGAACTCATTCCGTTCAATTTCTGTTTGAATATTTCCTGCACAATCCCCGCAGCGTATTCATCTATAATCAGATGATTTTTGTCTTTGGGGTCTTTGCGATACCCATACCCTGCGAAACTGCCAATGAACTGACCTTCTTTTCGTTTCACATCCAAGTGACTGCGAACGCGCAGCGAAATATCCCGGCAGTAGGTGTCATTGATAAGATTGTTGAACGGAATCAGAATACGGCCCTTATCATCGTTTTCCTCTGCACTGTCATAATGATCGTTGATGGCGATAAAGCGCACACCCATGAACGGAAAGATTCTTTCCAGATAACGGCCCGTTTCAATGTAGTTTCTGCCGAAGCGAGATAAATCCTTGACGATGATACAGTTGACGTTCCTTTTCTCAATGTCCTGCATCATCCGCTTAAAATCCGGGCGTTCAAAATTTGTGCCGCTGTAACCATCGTCCACATACTCATCGAACTTGTGCAATTCCGGGTGCTTACCCATGTAATCGTTCAGCAACGCTCTTTGATTTTTAATGCTGTTACTCTCCTGCTGGTCGCCGTCCGAACGTGACAATCGAAGATACGCAGCACAGCGATATTGTCCATTTTCCTGAAAAAACATAAAAAGCCGATAACCTCCTTAATCTATTTGTCGTTCTGACAATAAACCAAGAAAATTATCGGCTTTAGTTAGCATATTCTGTTTTGACCCAAAGCCATTATCTCATATTTCGCGGTCTATGTCAACGCTTTAATGTGTTAAAGTGTAAATTTTCTTCTGCTTTCTTCTTTTTTATCTCCGATGCGTCCGTGCGCATTTTTTCAGTGTGTCCTCTAATCGGTTCTCTCCTGCAAAGCTGATCTTCACTACCATGCCCTTGTCGAGATAGCAATAAGGGTTCTTGATCTGCGAAATGAAATCGACCATCCGCTCCCGCTGCGACAAGTCTTTTCTAATTTCCACTTCGTTGATGTCTACCAGTTCCTTGCGGTTCACATTACGGAGATCGGTCTGCGCCATCTGGCGCAGGCTTTCCATGGTGTGATAGGTTCGTGCAGTTGTTTCGGTCATTCACTCATTCCTTTCTGTTTTTTGGGTGGTGTGTCAGCCTCTTTCACTTATAGAATTGGAGAAAGGTCATTTCGCAAGGTATTTTCAAAAAATTTTTTGATTTTTCAAAAACACCTTGCGAAACACGCTCTGCCCGATTCTAAAGATAGAAGAACCCGAAAAATGCGTAAGGCTACGGCTTCCACCGTAAGTAGCGCAAGATTCGCCTGCGTAGACCAAAAACTCCCTTTTGGGATTTTTGTTCTCTGGCAATCTTGATGGGGATTCCGTTCCCCATTCCCACGGCACGCGCAAAATCACAGATTTTGGCTATTTGGCTTCCACTAAAGTGGTCGCAGCCGACCGCCTACGGCTTGTCGGGATAAATCTTTTCTCAAAAAATCAGGAGGATAGCACTATGGCAAGACCAAAAAACAAGCAGCCCATTCAGAGAACCCATGATATTCATATCCGTTGCAGCGAGATGGAATATGAAATCGTATCCGGCTACGCGGAAAGTGCAGGACTACCCACCAGCACATATATCCGAAAGTGTTTTCTCAAGGAAGCACCAGCAAGCACTCATTACATCGTTGCGGACACGTCAGAAATCCATCAGCTAGTTACAATCGCTGCTGGCATCGGAAACAATCTGAATCAGATTACCCGCTATTTGCACAGCGGTGGAAAAATCACCGTCAGTATCGTAGACGAAATCAAAACGTGCATCACAGAAATTCGGGAACTTCGTCGAGAAATTGTTCACTTGGGAGGAATCTATGGCAATCCTAAAACACTTCGCAGTAAAAAACGCTGACTATGGTGCTGTTATTGATTACTTGAAATACCAGCATGATGAGTTTCACCTCGTTCCCATCCTTGATGAAAACGGCAATTCCATGCTCCGGGATGAGTTTTATTTTGATGGATTGAACTGCAATCCTGAAGCATTCGATCTTGAGTGTGAATTGCTCAACCAGCAATACCATAAAAATCAAAGATACGATGAAATCAAATGCCACCATTACATTATCAGCCACGATCCCATGGATGTTGCCGATCATGGTTTGACCGGGGAGCAAGCACAAGCTATTGGCATGGAATACGCAGAAGCAAATTTTCCGGGGCATCAGGCACTTGTCTGCACTCATACAGACGGCAGCAACAACTCCGGTAATATCCATACCCATATCATTATCAACAGTCTACGAAAAGAAGATATAGCCCCTCAGCCTTATACTGAACGTGCCATCGACCGCAAAGCAGGATATAAGCACCATCTAACAAAAGAGTATCTCCGTCATTTACAAGGTTCTCTTATGGACATCTGCCAACGCGAGGGATTGTATCAGGTCGATCTGCTCTCTCCTGCCGCAGAAAAAATCACACAGCAGGAATATCATGCCCAGCGCAGAGGACAGCTAAATCTTGATATGGCCAACATGGAGATAATGGCAGAAGGCATCGCGCCCATGAAAACAAAATTTGAAACCAACAAAGAAAAAATCCGCAATGCCATCAACGACATTGCGGAACGTGCGAAATCTTTTGAAGAATTTCAGCGTCTACTCAAAGCAGAATACGGAATACAAGTCAAAGACCATCGGGGGCGATTCAGCTATCTTACATCGGATCGGCAGAAGTACATATCTGCCCGGAAACTGGGAAGCCACTATGACCGAGAATACCTTTTGCAGCTCTTTGAAGAAAATGCACTCGCCGCTGAACAGAATCAGGCACAATGGGCACAGGACGATCCTATCACCATTCTGTTCATCAAATCCGACCTGCGTCTTGTGGTTGATTTACAGAATTGCATTAAGGCACAGCAAAGCCGAGCTTATGCCCAGAAAGTAAAAATCAGCAATTTGCAGCAAATGGCTAAAACGGTTGCCTACATTCAGGAGCATGGGTATGATACTCAGAAAAAATTGCAAGACACCACAGATACGATTCAGTCCAAAATGGCAAAAGCCCGCAGCGATGCCAAGCTCACTGAAGCCAAACTGAAAAAAGTGAACGAACAGATTCATTATCTGGGACAGTATCTTTCTACAAAATCGGTCTACGCTGATTTTTTGAAATCCACCAATAAAAAGGATTTCCGGCAGAACCATGCGGATGAGATTGCCAAATATGAAGAAGCGTTGCAATTTCTAAAGCAAAATTCACCAGACGGGAAACTTCCGACCATGAAAGATTTGCGTTCTGAAAAAGAACTTCTGGTACAGCAGAAAAGCGCACAATATGAAACCCACCAGTATTTCAGAGACTACCATCGTGAGTTACAAACGGTCTGCGAAAATGTAAATCACATCCTTGATGCCTCACAAACCAAACAGCAAGAGCAGAAAAAATTACATCAGTCGGAACACTCCATATAAAGAAATTTCCGCCTTGGTTTTCCAGACCAAGGCGGAATTCTTATTTACCGTACCCTCGCTTTGCCATTAGCTCACGAACCTTTTCAATATCTGTCAGTGGTTGTTTTATTGGCGAGGCCGCTTGCCATGCGGGATCATGACTAGATGCCTCAAGTGCATCTATAAATTTCTCTACTTTTTCTGGATCGTTAATCACAATATTTGTAAAGATACTTGATGTAGGCATTTTATCTCCCTATTCGTTTACTCTTTGAACCAATCACTTTCTGCAATCTGCTTCAGCGCACCAATCACGGTATCATACGATACTTTCTCTTCCAAGAGCTGCGTAGTCAGTGCATCATAATCTGGTTTGTATGCTTTTTCTTCTATGATTTTCTCAATCAGCTTTGGTATATCCACCTCTGCCGCCGCCGATGGACAAATGCTGGAATGCGAACGGACTTCTCGAACTTCATGTACTAATTCTTTGAAGTCCTCATTCTGAGGCACAAGTGGAAGAAGCTTATAAATGTCATATAAGTGTCTGGAATGCTTCGTCACTTTTCCTTCCAGATAATAGTCACACACAGCAAAAACCTTGTCTGCAAGGGTGCGGTCAATGCCCTGCACCTTCATTTCAAACGGAGTCAGCATAAAATCCGAAATTGCATCAGGAGCTTCTTTCTCCATCATCTCTCCGATATAACTGTGTACGGGGAGCAAAACCGTTGGGAACGATACTGCCGTATAAGATGTTTCCAGCAGCACTGCTGATTTCAGCGCAGCACTCTCCATTGGAATCACCGAATCATAAGCAATCACATAGCGGTTATAGTCACGACGGCTGCGGGTATCTTCCAGATTTTCAATTACCATACCCAGTTCATCTGCCGAATCCACGATTGCCTGTTTTACCTTTTTCTTCTGTCCCTGCGAAAGCGTTGTGTCGATAGTTATATCAATATCTTCCGAAAATCGCTTAATGACCTTGTGGCACTTGCTGAGCGATGTGCCGCCCTTGAAAACGATATACGGAATCTTCTCCGACAAAAGTTTTAGGAGCATCGTCACATAGTAGTCTTTCTCGATGGCCTGAACCATAATTCCGGTCTGGTCATACGCGAGATAAATTGCATCCTTAAATTGTTCCCTATCATTGTGCAAGTAAGCCATTGTAAATCACCCTCGTTTCCACCAGATTTTTATATAGCTTATCAGGATAATAAGCAAAGTACGGTTCCATCTCCGAAATGCTCAAGTTTGCATCATCCATATAACGATACAGTCGATCCTGCAATGGCTTTCCCGTTACTTCCGAATATACATCTACATCTTTCAGCATATCCAAAAATTGAAGTGCTTTATAATTTTTCTCTGTTACAGGCACTTTCGGCTTTCGCACGATCACGCGGGATTTCGCCAGAGAGGTTTCTCGATAATCATTTGTTGCCTTGTTCGACACAACCTCATACATCATAGGGACCTGCGTAGTAAGCCCCATCTGGTTAAAGAACATCAGGCCGCTCACATAGCCACAGCGTTCATCTTTATCTCGCAGATACTTACATTCCAGAACTTTTTCCGGTGCAAGCTGTGAGCCGGACTTAAAGATTGTCTTTTTGGGTAAAAAGTAAATTCCATTATCAAAGCGTTTTACTTTACCTGTATCTGTCAACTTCTTGATTTGCTGCCGGACATTCGTGCGGGTCATTCCATCAACTTGAAGGTCTGCAAGGAAAATCGGCTCATTTTCTTTATAGTTATCTAATAGGTATTCATATAAAGTTTCCATACTTTCCTCCTGTCACAACATCGTGTATCGAGTTTTCTGTTCTGTTATCATTATACCCACTTTTCTCTGAAATATCAAGCCCGCTATTGTAGGCAATCGAAAAAAGGCAGCTTCCTTTTTAGGGAAGCCACCTTTCTCTCATTACGGATTATCAGTTCTTGCGTGTTCGTTCCTGCTGCTGAACCTGCGCATTGTCCTTTCGCGCTCTTTCCGCCTGTTTGATATGCAGGCGATCCAGAACAGACACCCTACCGCCGATCACTCTGGGCTTCTTAGGCACATTGTTCACGCAGCCGTCTATCATGTTGTAGTTCTGCTCTGTGCCAGACTCCCTTGCTCTTTCTGCCGTACCATTTTCCAAAAACTTTTCATGGTGAAGCAGCTCCCGGACTTTTCGGACAGTCGCATTGTCAAATCCACTGGCAGTCGATGTTATGAATTTTCCATCCGACTGTACTACAATGCTAGGCAGCAAGTCCGGTTTCTGGTCATTCACCATCAGAACAAAGCGTTGCTCGTCTATGGTTTTCTCATCCGTTACCGTCCACGTTCCTTTCTGCCCCTCAACCTGATAGCCTTCCTCGTTCAGAAGCAGGTACTCGCCATTTGGCAACTTCGTGAAAAAACCATTGAACTTGATAAGTTCCTTTGGATTCACATAATAGGACTGCGTTTTGCCGCCAATGGATGTTACGATCACATCACTGACACCGAATTTTCGGACTCTGAATCTATCAGGATTCAGCTTTTCCATGCGTTCCCGAATCTGCACCGGTGTAACGCCTTGAATCAGAGATGCTTTATAGCCCAGAACATAGTTCTCGCTTGTCACCATAAAGCTGTTTTCAATCTGGTACTCATACGGGCGGCAGCGATAGTCCCGACTCTTTTCCAAATCATTGATCTGGTAAATCATAAAAAGATTAGCACTCATCACGCTTTCTCCTCTTCCGGGGCATCCGGTCTGTACAAATCCAGTTCCAGATTCATGAACTGCTCATCCGGCAGATTCTCCATTTTAGAGATTACCTGCTCCACCAGCAGCCTGACTGCCATATCATCTACAACATAAGGAAGAACCGCTTCCAGTTCCTTTTTCGTATTTTCAGCCGTATCCTGCTCAAACATTGCCATAACCATCATCTCATCTGCATTAAACTTCATCTTGCTCACAGTTCCATTTCTCCTTTCTTCTTTGCCTTCTTCGGTTTTACCTGTTCCTGATTGGGCTGCTGCTCCTGCGCCTTTTTGCGGTTCTTCAACGCTTCACGAACAGACTGACGGATGTTGGGGCGTTCCTCTAACTCCTTGCTTGCCTGCCGCTTTTCCAGAAGCGTTTTCATATCCGAAATTGCTTTCTGCACCAGCGGGCTTTCCCGGTAATGCTGGATATGGTTGACGACCTCTGCCTGCACTTCTCCGCCTACCATCAGGTCAAACATTCCCGAATAGATGCTTCCATCTTCAAGAGAAAAGCCAATGCTCTTGATTCCGTTCATCCGCTCCGCCGGAATCTTATCGTAGACTTCCAATGCCTGTTCCAATGTCAGATTGTCATGGAACTCACCCATCACCGGGAACTCCGCACACTCTGCCACATAAAAGCTGATGCTTGCTTCCGGCGCAGGCTTCTCTGCCGCCAGCTTTTCTTTCATTGCTTCTGCCCGCTGTGTTTCTGCGCGGTATGACTGTTCCTGAAGATACTCGGCACTAATCACACCACACTCAGAAACGCTGTGTCCGTGTTCTGCCAGAACTTCTTCCATCACTTCCTGCACGGGTCTGTATCCATCCACTTCGATGATACCGCCGTCCATTACCGTGAAGTCCTTATTATATAAGGTATAGTCGCAGCCATCCTCGCTGGTCTGGATGTGAAAATAGCCATCGTTGATCTCATAGGCTACCGCCACATCCTGCACTTTCAACGCTTCTGCCACCAGTGCGACCACATGGTTCTGGATGTACGGATTATCCCAGCCCGGAACTTTCTTGTAATCCTCCACGATCGTATCAATACCGTTCTTGCACTGCACAATATCCAGACTGCCCGGAAGTGGATCAGGCGTTTTCTCTACGCCAAGGGCTTTCAGATGAAAATTCGGAACCTGCTGATAGCAGAACATTGCATCATCGAGATTTCCGAACTTCTCAATTTTCATCGGATTGGTCTGCAAATCCGTCACAACATAGAACTGCTGCACAAACGGCTTTTCCGGCTCCCGCTGCTGTTCAACCGCAAGTTCTTTGCGGTACATATCCACAAACCCGTTCAGCACAGCCGGATGACTGCGCACGATCCAGTCGGTGCGGATATTGCTGCCCCGTTCTCCCTTGCAGGTGGTGTCTGCCCATTCCTTATTACTGTGCGAATACCGTCCGTCGTGGTTGTTATAATTCAGTGTGTACGCCAGAATATAGCCCATGCGCTCCATGCCGAACTGTTCAACAACGGATTTTGTGGCATCATCTGCAAGGTGCATTCCGTCAAAATTGTCTGCAATCGCTTCTTCAATGGCGTTTCTGCACTCTTCATTGAGCTGTCTGGAAATGCGGTACAAATCCACCTCACCATTCTCTGCCGCATAGCTGAAAGATTCGTAATAGACCGGAACATCTGAATTATCCATGCGACTTTCCTCCGCCACAGGCACAGCCTGTGCTTCCTTTTGGAATGCCGGATTCTTTTCTGCAAAATACTCCTTTACGGCATCCTGAAAGTCCTCATCAAAGCCGTTCCACAAATCTTCCGCCACCAGTTTTCCCTGCTCATTGACCGCAACGCAGGCAGCTTCATCCCCGTATTCCTCATGCTCCAGCAGGAAGAACTTCTCGCCGTTGACCTCCGTTTCGTCAATCGCATACCATGTGCCAATATGACCCTCGACCGTAATGTTATAGGAATCGCCGTGAAGCAGTCCATTGTTTTTCTCTTCCTGCTCTTTCATAAACTCCCGGACGGTCAGCAATCCACCCGTAAAGTTCAGACCTTCCTCGCCCAGTTCCAGCCGACCATCTGCACCAAGGTCAAGTTCTTCTGCCATAAGAACAGATGCCGCGTGGTTCACCACCACATTTTTCTCCACTGTAATGGGCTGGCCGGGGTCGTAGTCCGAGCCGCGCAGATCATAGCGATATAAGCCCTTCGGTACTTCTTCATCCCGCAGTCGGCCATTGCTGAAAAGACCGGGCTTATCAAAGATTTCAATTTCCTGCAATTCTTCGTTCAAAAGGTTCTCTTTCTGCAAATCCATATTCCTTTCCTTGAAAAATTCCGGCAGTTCAGCAAATCCAATACTGTCCACATAGTAGGCTTTGACTGTACTGCCATCGTTGAGCACCACCACATCACTGACCGACAGCGAATGGCCCGTAAAGTCTGCCGGACGCTGGATATTGAACCGTTCATAAATGCCGTCCAGCGTATCCTTTTCCGTAAGCGGTGCGGCATAGATCAGCTCATAGTCTGCACGGTTTACTTCCATCCCGTGCCGTTTTACAAAGTCCAGATTCATAAAGCGGTAGTCGTGTTCCTGGTCACGGGCAGTGATCTGGTAGATGCCAAACTGCTTTTCGCTGCCAGAAAGCAGCTTCTGCTCCTTGACCAACGCATCCAGCCGGGTTATCAGCTCTGCCGCCTTTTCTGCGGACTCTCCCTCTGATTCCTCCACTGCGTCTTGCAGCCATTCCCTGATCGGCTGAACATCCCCAGCCTGAATCTGTTCTTTCAGTGCTTCAACCGCCTGCTCCCGATCCTCCACGCTGTCCTTATAGTGGTAGAAATCGAAGTCAAAGGCGAAATCATCAAGGTCTGCCGCCAGCTTTTCAACGGGTGCTTTCTCGCTGCTTTTCATTGCTTTCTGCTTGTCCTTTTCCAAATCTTCCTTGGCAATCTGGAAATAGTCACTTCCACGTTCGATTTCTTCACGCTCTGTGACAAGAACCGGCCACGGACTGATACGGATAAGATAAATCTGCTTGCCCTCATCAAACAGGCGCAGAGCCTGCTCCCGGCTTATCACCGTCAGTGCAGCGTCCGGGCGGGCATACTCATCTTCCAGATACTCTTCGTTCTTTTCCAGCAAAATCGCACTCCATGCATCCGCCTTGATTCCGAAAATGCCATCATGCTGTTCAATCTCTTCCTGACTGGCGAAATCTCCTGCCGTGCCATCCTGAAACAGCGGATAAATCCGTTCGCCCAGCCGATGCCACTCCCGTGCGCCTTCCTTTGTCAGCGGCAGAACATCATCTTTCAGATACCCATATTCGTGCATTTCCGAAAGACCAATCATGCCATCCGGCAGACTTTCGATTTTCTCTTCTGCTTCCCACATCAGGCGATTGACTTCTTCCGTATTTTCTGCCGCAACTGCAGTCGCCAAATTATTCGCCAGTTCTTCCGTTGCCGCCCGATCATCCAGCTTGTAAGCAAAGTTCACAATGAGATTTCGCTGGCTGTTGTCAAAAATGGTTTTATCCTGTTCCTTGTCCGCAATCAGCTTTTCAGCATATTCCATCGCCGTTATATGCTCCACATTCCTTTCAGCCACCGCCGCTTCCAACTTTTCAAGAAAATCAGTAGCGGTCAATCGAATCGTATCCATCGAATCTTTCAATTCTTTCAGTTCCTTGCCGCTTGCCCAGCTTGCCACATACGGGAACGAGTAGTCCGAAGTATCAATGCCAAGTGCCGAGCAAACTGTAAATGCAATACTCTCTGCTTCTGTTTCTTTGGTAAGCTGGTCTTTTTCTTCGCCGCGTTGTTTCATCTGGTCACTGTCATGCAGCATAGCATGAGCAACCTCATGGATCATCGTCTTGATGGTCTGGCTCACACCCATATCGGCACGAACACAGATTTCTTTGTCCATGTGGCTGTAATAGCCTTTTGCGCTGCCCTCAATCTCTCCAAAACGAATTGGCACAGGAGATACCTGTTCGATTGCCTCTTTCAGCAGGGTATAATCCTTGACACGGGCAGTCAGTTCATTTACTTCCAGCGTAGGGAGCGGCTCTCCGTCTGTTTGGGCATAGTCGAAAACCGTTGTTACCCGGAACCGGGGAATCACCCTCTCCACCACTTCGATTTCCGGCTCCCCGTTCTCATTCAGCACCGTAAGCCCGGTGTCCTTGTCGATTTTCTCCCGCTCCTCCCGTTCCTTTACCGGAGCAGGTGCGATGATCTGGATTCCCTTTTCACCCTTTTTCACATAGCGGTTAAACTTATTTTTCCATGCGTTATACCCAGCCACCAACGTAGCATCTGGACGCTGCATTGCGATCAGCAGTGTATTATTGAAGCTATAATTATGGAACTTCGACATTGTGAGCAGGTACTTCGTATACATTTCCGAAGTAAAAATGTCCTTTACGCCCTGCTCCAACCGTTCCGTGATTTCTTTGAGCTGATCTGCCCGCTTATCTGCCATTCATGCCCTCCTTTACAAAATCTGCCCCATCAGATTCCCTTTCGGAGATCTGACGGGGCATTCTCAGTTACAGTTCCATATCGTGACTTTTCTTTTTCTGCGGTTTCGGCTCTGCCATGCGTTCCGCCTGTTTTTCGTGAAGCTGTGCAAGAATCGACGGACGTTTTACGCTGTCTGCACTCCGCTCAATCTCACGCTTCGGCGCAGGGATTTCACTCTCCGTCACTTCCTCATCCATGCCAAGAGCCGCATCATCCCCCTTTTCATCCATGTCCAGCAGGGCGTTCAGTTCTGCAAGCCGTGCAGATTTTTCGTTTAATTCCGCCTCCTGCGGGAACGGACGCTGCACTTCTTCCTTTGCCTCTGCCAACTGCTGCTGTAAGGTTTCCAGTCTGCGCTCCACCTGCGGCAGTGTCTTTTCGATGGATGCCAGCGCATTGAGAATACGCTGGATATTGCCAGCTGGGTCACTGCCAAGTTCAATCGTATAACTGCTCTGCCGCTTGATGGTCAGCTTGAATGTCTGAGCGAACGCATCAAACCGGGAACTGATTGCAAACCCTCCCAAATCTGCGATTTGCCCCTCTGTCTTGGCGATCTTCATTGCGGCGCAGGCTGCAAGAATCGCCGAGCCTGCTTCCTTGCGGTCGGCATAAACCCTGTCCTCCACCGTGATGGAGAACTTCTCCTTATCCTGTTCCAGCAACGGCTTTGCCACTGCAAGGTCAGCTTTCAGACCTGCTATGCGCTCTTTCGCTGCCGTAATTTCTGCCGGATACCGCCGTGCAATATCCGATTCCAGACTGTAAATCTGGCTGGTATGATTGGCCCGCATCAGCTTCAGCTTGCTGACCTGAATATCCAAATCCATCTTTTCCTTGATGTAGGGATTTCCCGTTGCCAATGCTTTGATTTCTGCATAGGTCAGCGCGGTATCGTCCACATCATCGCAGGCACGAACAGGAGATTTCGAGGTCATGATCTGCGAGATGAACTTCTGTTTATTTTCCAGAATTTGCCACATATACGAATCGAACGTATTCTCTGTGACGTAACGGAAAATCTTCACTTTCTGGTTGCGGTTTCCCTGACGAAGAATGCGCCCTTCCTGCTGTTCCAGATCAGAGGGCTTCCACGGGCAGTCCAGATGATGCAGGGCGATCAGTCTGTCCTGAATGTTTGTACCAGCACCAAGTTTCGGGGTCGAACCAAGCAGGATACGCACCTGACCGGAGCGCACCTTTGCAAACAGTTCTGCCTTTTTGGTTTCGGTATTTGCCTCATGGATAAAAGCAATCTCCTCACGGGGGATTCCCTTTGCCACCAGTTTTTCCCGGACATCATCGTACACATTGAATGTTCCGTCTGCTTTCGGGGTCGATAAGTCGCAGAAAATCAACTGGGTGGATTTATCGGGCGTGGATTCTTCCCATACCTGATAGGCATTCTCCACGCAGAGGTTGACCTTACTTTCCGGCTCATCCGGCAGCAGGTCATTGATAAGCCGCTGATCCAAGGCCAGCTTTCTGCCGTCGTTCGTGATTTTGAGCATATTATCGGTTCTCGGATCGACATTTCCGTTCCGCACACGCTCTGCACGGTCGGCAAAGCTGCTCACCATTTCCTGCTGCGTTTCACTGGGTTTCAGCACCTCATTGATGTATTCTGCTTCTGGCACAGGCAGATTCAGCATATCTGCCGTCTGTACGTCTGCGGACTCCTTGAACAGTGAAATCAATTCAGGGAGATTGAAAAACCGGGCGAACCGCGTCTTTGCACGGTAGCCCGTTCCCTCTGGGGACAATTCGATTGCCGTTACGGTTTCGCCAAACGAAGCCGCCCAGCTATCGAAATGTCCAAGATGAAGTTTCTGCAAGGTGTCATACTGCAAGTAGCGCATAATGGTATACAGCTCTACCATGCTGTTCGATACAGGCGTACCTGTTGCAAAGGTCACACCCTTTCCGCCAGTGATTTCATCGAGATACTGACATTTTGCAAACATATCCGAGGACTTCTGTGCATCGGTCTGAGCAATACCAGCGATGTTCCGCATTTTTGTGTAGAGGAACATATTTTTATAGAAATGGCTCTCGTCCACAAACAGGCGGTCAACACCAAGCTGCTCAAATGTAACTACATCATCCTTGCGGCTCTGGTCGTTCAGCTTCTGAAGTTTTGCCTGCAAGGTTTTCTTTGTTTTCTCCATCTGCTTGACCGTGAAACTCTTGCCATCGTCCTCTGCCTTTGCTTCTGCAATCGCAAAGGTAATGTCCTGAATCTGCCGCTCGATCATGGATTTCTGCCGTTCCGGGGAAAGCGGAATCCGCTCAAACTGCGAATGCCCGATAATGATAGCATCATAATCGCCCGTGGCAATCCGGGAACAGAACTTCTTTCGGTTGGATGGCTCGAAATCCTTTTTCGTTGCCACCAGCACATTGGCATTCGGATACAGCCGCAGGAAGTCTGCACCCCACTGTTCCGTCAGATGGTTCGGCACAACATAAAGATTCTTCTGCGCCAGCCCCAGACGGCGGCTTTCCATGCCGGCAGCGATCATCTGGAAGGTCTTGCCAGCACCCACACAATGCGCCAGCAGCGTATTATTGCCATACAGGATATGCGCCACTGCATTTTTCTGGTGCGGCATCAGGCTGATTTCCGGGGTCATGCCCACGAACTTGATGTGACTGCCATCGTATTCACGGGGACGAATCGCATTGAACCGCTCATTGTAGACCTTGCAAAGTTCCTCTCTGCGGTCTAAATCCTTGAAAATCCACTGCTTGAACGCATCCCGAATCGCTTCCTGTGCCTGCTGCGCCAGCATGGTTTCTTTTTTGTTCAGCACTCTCCTTTCTTTTCCATCCTCATAGATGGTATCGTAAATTTTGGTATCCCGGAGATTCAGCGCATCTTCCAGCAGTCGATAGCCGTTGACACGCATTGTGCCGTAGGTGTTCGTCACGCGGGGATTACTCCGGTCAAGTAACTTGCCGCTGATGTTCCATGCGCCGCTGATTTCCGAATAGGTAGCCTTGATGGAACTTCCGATGTAGTAACTCGGCGTTTTGAATACCTGCTCCATGAAGTCCGTGATGTACTCTGCCTTGATCCAGTTTGCACCCAGCCGTACTTCAATCTCCGAAGCATTCAAATCTTTCGGCTGCACCCGCTTGAGATACTCGACATTGACCTGATACTCCGGGTGGTTTGCAGCAAAGGTTTCTGCCGTTGCCAGCTTTTCCCGGACATTGCCGGACAGATATTCGTCTGCCGTCACCCATGCCTGCGTGACAGGATTGCGGAAGATAACGCCTGCCAGTTCTTCGGTCACTTCCTGCTCTGTCTTTCCGCAAAGTTCTGCCATAAACGGCACATCGACCTTTGCTTTTTCTCCAATGGAGAGTGCCAGGGCTTCACTCGAAGTATCCACAGAGGTGACGGGTTCCGGCTTGCGAATAGTGCGTTTCGTGAAAATATCTGCCAGCCGCTTGAGGTTTTTATCCTCGTCCAGAATCTCAAGAGATGCCAGCAGACAATAGCTGCTATCCTGCCGGAATGCCCGTTTGTTGGCGGTGCTGTTGATCAGACCATACTGCGCTGTGAACCGCTTATACTGGTCTTTCAGCTTTCCTTGCAGCAGTTCCACTTCGGCATCCGTACCATCGTGCAACTGGCAGTCCAGCAATTTCTGTGTGGTTTCCCGCAGGGCAATCATCCCCAGCACACGCTCTGCCGTGACCGCAGGCAGGTCAACCTTGTTCATATAGGAGTTTTCACGGTAATAGACCTGTCCGTCCACATTGGTGTAACTGAAATTCTTCACGTTTGGGTCTGCCGGAAGTGGTTCTGCGTTCTGGTCAAGTTCATCGTCCGTGATTTCCGGCTCAGTGATTTCCGCATGGATGTTCTCAACGGCTGCTTTCAACTGTTGTGCAAGGTCTGCGCCCTCGATGGGCTTGACCGTGGTTTCCTGTTTGCCGTACTGTGTACTTTCAGTCGTGATCTCACCCAGCACCATTTCAGGATGCTGCGCAAAATACTGGTTGATGGGGTATCCCTCCGGCGTTGTGCCAAGGTCTACCCACTCTGCCCGCTCCACTGCCGCCCGGTCACGCTTTTGCAGGAACAAAATGTCAGCTACAACACTTGTGTTCGCATTGCGCTGGAACGCATTGTTTGGCAGGCGAATTGCACCGACCAGATCGGCACGGTTGGCAAGATACTCTCGGACAGAGGAATCCTTTTTATCCATCGTACCGCTGGAAGTGACTACCGCCACCACGCCGCCCGGACGAACAAGGTCAAGACTTTTTGCAATAAAGTAATCATGGATGAGGAAGTTGTGGCGGTCATACCGCTTATCCGGCACTTTGTAATTGCCGAACGGCACATTACCCACCACACAATCAAAGAAACTGTCCGGGAACTGCATTGTTTCAAAGCCCTGCACTGCAATTTTGTTCTTCTGATAAAGCTGCTGTGCAATGCGTCCTGATACGTTGTCCAGCTCCACACCATACATCTTGATGTTCTCCATGCTTTCAGGCACAAGACCCATGAAGTTACCGACACCGCAGGACGGTTCCAGTACATTGCCTTTGCTCAGACCCATGTTGGAAAGGGCTTCATACATTGCCTTGATAACCGTAGGCGAAGTGTAGAAAGCATTCAGCGTGGATGCCCGCGCTTCGCTGTACTCATCTGCCGGGAGCAGAGATTTCAGTTCCGCATACTCCTTTGCCCAGTCCGTATTCTTCTCGTCGAACGCCTGCGGAATGCCGCCCCAGCCGACATACCGGGAGAGAACTTCCTGTTCTTCTGCGGTTGCCTGCCGCTGTTCTGCATCCAGCGTTTGCAGCAGCCGGATGGCTTCGATGTTTGCTTTGAATTTTGTCTTGGCTCCTCCTGCGCCGAGATCATCGTCCGTAATACGGAAGTTCATAGGCTCCTGTTTGGGCTGTACAGGCTGTTCCGTTTCGGCTCCACTGTCCAGCGGAAGGTTGTGCTGCCGCCGTGCATGGTTGACCTCTTCCGGGGTCATAGGCTTGCTGGTAAGAGGCTTCACAGCATCATCTGCCGCTGAACGATGGATGGCATCTGTCCGGGTCTGCACATCCGCGATCAGCTGCATCTGTTCCGGCGAGAAGTCGGGATTCAGCAGTTCTTCTAACTCGCCGCCCGATTCTGCCACCGAATAGATCACATCCATCTGCTCCGGGGAAAAATCCTCGTAAGCCACACCAGCATTGTGTAGAGCAGTAAAGACTGTGGTTTCTATCGCTTCTTTCATCGGCACGTCAGCCTGTTCGTACAGATGCCGAATGTACTCCAGCGGTTCCGTTCGGAAGATCGGATACCGGGCTTCTTTCGCAAGGGTCATGTCCTGCAAGCTGACCGTCCCCTGCTCAAAGTTGACCGAATCCACACGGAACTCTCTATCGTCCAGTTCAATGATGGTATTGACTGGCAGATATTCCTCTCTGCGGAAATACTTTGTCTGCGCATGGGTTCCATCTTCCTGCTGGCCGGACAGATAGACGCTCTCCCCCTGCTTCCAGAGCTTCATTGCCTGAGAAGCCCACTGTTCACGTGGAAAACCAGACACCTCAACCTTGCCGAGTGCGGTTTCCTTTTCCAACAGCTTGCTGCCAAGAAGTTCTGAAACGCGCTTTGCATCCTCGCCGTAGAACTCAAAGTTGCCGTACTGCTCATAGCCGACCAGAGCATCCGGGTAACGCTCTTTCAGCGCGTTATATTCGTTTACGGCATCCAGCGGCAGGGGCTGCAAGGTCGGCTCAACGGCCTTTTCTTCCACTGCATACGGAATGCCGCGCACCCACTGCGGTGCGTCCTTGCTATCCTGATACAGTGCAACGGCATCCCGTCTGTCCGTAATAACGTCCTGATAGGTGCGCTGGAAAATATCTTCTACCAACCAGTCTTTGAAGTTTTCCCAGTTCTGGCTTGCTTCCAGATACAGCGGAGCAGTTTTCGCATTCTGCTCTAACAGCTCGTCGATCTTGTTCCGAAGTTCCTTTTCCGCTTCGTCTGCATCCACATCGCGGTCGCGGAGATACGGATAGATTTCACTCTGCTGCACCGCATCCAGCATGGAATACAGACATTCTTTGTAAACACAGCGACTATCTTTCAATGCAGATTTCTGCCCTGCCAGAAGATAATCATTCAGCGGATTCTTTGCCAGTTCTGCATCATACTGGTTCGGTCGAAGCACCCGCGCCGCCCATGCAGGACGCTCCATATCTTTCAGATAGATCAGAGAATCCGTAACACGTTCGATTTTATAAAGGCGGTCATCTTCCAGATAGAGATAATCCCCGACATTTCTGCTGTACTTTGCCGCCTGCTTCTGGGGTTCTTCAACCACTGCGGTGGTTGAATGCTCTTTCGATTCCTGTTCCTGCGCCCAAATATCGAAAAGCGATATTTGTCCTGTCTCAGAAACAGAAATCTCAACAGCCTTTTTCTTTTCCGGGAAGATCGTGTACGTTCCCTCAACATACTGGTGCAGTTCAGCAAGCGTCTTTGATTTTTCCGCATATTCCGGGGAATCCAACGGCACGGAAAGAAGTGCTGCATCCATCTTTTCCAGAAGTTCTGCCGCCTGTTCCGGGTCAGCCAGCATGATGGGCAGTTTCTTTCTGGCATCCTCATTCAGCAGTTCCCGTTCAAACGGACGTTCCACTTCATCGGGCAAGTGGTAATAAAAGCCGATTACCCGATTTGCCATCTGCTCACGCTCATAATTCGGCATCCGGCTGTAATCCGCAGGCTTCAGATACAAACTCTGGTCAATGAGCCTTGCAACTCGTTCAGCCGCCTGATTCCATTTCAGCTTTACAAGCGCATCCGGCTTTCCATAGATGCCCCGTGCCAGTTCAAGACCTCTGCCGTCATAGCTGGCATGAGAATCATCTGCACGGGAAAGTGCATGACTGCTGCCGCCCACACCGTATCGGTCTTTCAGAAATGCCGCGCGTTCTGCTTTCTCCGTATGGGTAAGGAAGAAACTGTACGTTGCCAGTCTGCCATCCGAATACGGCCCGCCGCCTGCAAGAAAAGCATTGATCTCATCGTCCGTGATAAAGACTTTCTGCGTATTCCACTGAAAGCCCTCTCTTGCCTGATAGGGCTGATACGGGAGGGCGAACTTCTGAAATCGTTCCGACACCTTATCCGGGCGGTAGAACTGCATCCGCATCACACTTTTATCTTCGGCGTAGGCTTCTGCCAGTCCCAAAAGACGTTCGTTCAGGTCAGCCAGAAATTCCGGCTGGTCAAGCAGCTTTGCAAGGCGTTCTGTAAGTTCCGGGTATCCGCCGGAGAAGATGGACGTATCGGCAAAGACCATCTCTGCCACACCCTCTGCCATATCGCGTTCCATATAGCTCAGGGCTTCTGCGTGTTCATGCAGGGCATTTCCACGGGCAGCATCCAAAACCGATTTTGGTGCGTACTCCCCCTGCTGCAAAAGCTGATTGATTCTGCCGCTGACATCTTCCCATGACAGAAATGCTTTGTTTTTGGGGTCGTTCCGAACCGTATCTCCAACGGCGATCTGCATACCCAGCTCATCGAACCAGACCGCATATTTTGTGCCACCGATCTCATAGCCCTTGCCGCCCTCGCCATATTCCTTTTTGACAAAAGCGGTATACTCTTCCGGGGTCTGTTCGGTCATAAAGTTATAGATAAGGCGAAGCTGGCTTTTGTTTCGATTGCTGCCTGTCCGCAGGATTTCATCCACAACTTCTGCCGGAATGGTGATCTCATCGGCATACCGTGCCTGCATCGGGGCTTCGATTGCCCGAATCTGCTGTTCCACGGTCGGCAAACTGGACAGAGAAAAAGCAGAGGCAATTTCTTCCTCTGCTTCGCTCAAATCCTGTTCGGTTGTGTCGGCGGTTAGTTGTACACCAATTCCTTCAGCACGATCTCTTCCGCCATCGCAGTCAGATTGTTCTGGTGTGCCACCCATGCCATCTGTTCGGTTTCCTTGTTCGGAGCCGGATACTTCTCGTTCAGGCTCTCGATCAGTTTTTCCATCCGGTTCTCCGCCTGCTCGTCGATCTGCGCCAGATGCTGATTCAGCCTGCCGCTCATCAGCATACTCTGATACCAGTTCTTCCGGTTCTCTTTCAGGTAAGTCCTGCGCAGCATCCCGTACTTCCCAATGCTCATCGGCTTGTCCTGTACGGTCAGGTTCGGAAACAGGTAGTCCCCCTTGCGGTGATAAGTCAGTTCCATACGGTTTTCCTCCTTCGGTGATGTTTGTTTCGGTTTCGTGCTTTAATGCGCTAAAGTCCGTACTGGTATTATACAAGCTGTCGGCAGTTTTTGCAAGATGTTCTGTAACTTCTTTTCGGTAAATTTTCTGCATTTCCCGTCCAATGTCACGGAGAACCGCTTCACACTGTTCCGAAACAGCATTGCCCAGGAAGGTCAAGACCGGAAGCTGGTTGAAATCCACGATACGGATAAAATCCTCATCGTCCAGAACTTCCAGCGGTTCCTGTCCGCAGCGTCGGGAAAGGGTGTAGAAAATACTGTTGGTCATCAACTCCCGGAAACGGACACGAAGGTTATCTTCGTCCAGTCCCTCCAGAAATGTGTCTGCCACCTCATATTCCAAACCATCCATCGCTTCTTCCAGATTCTCAGCGGTCAACTGCTGTGCCAGTTCCATCAGCGCAGCATTCATGCTGTCCGTCTGCGTCAGTGCATAGGTATCTGCCAGATGGTCGAGGATCATCTGCTGGTGTTCCGAATCATCAATGCGCCATAGGATCGGCGTTTTGCCGCCCTGCACCAGATGCGTGTCCGCAATGTCGAACACATAACGCAGCTTTGCCCGTGGGCTGGCATCATCCAGAAGTGCAATGCCCTTTGCGCCACGGTTTACCCAGCGGTTCATTTTCTTGTTCCAGACTTCCAGCTCTGCACAGGCAGTCGCATCAGGACGCTGGGCATGAATCAGCAGAGTGTCTTTGAACGAATAGCGGTACAGCCGTGCCGCCACATCCAGATAGTTCATCCAGTCTTTCGGAGAATTGCTTACCCACCGCGCGTTCTGCTGGGCAAGTTCCCGAATATCATTAAATTTTGCCAACCGTTTCCTCCTTACTTCTTAGCTGGTGTTTTCGGAAATTCAAGACTGTACTGCGCCCTGCCATTTTCTACCCGCATCACAAGGTCTGCGTCAAAGGTCTTGTTCTTTTTGGCAGAGTAGAAGTCTTTTACATGGGTGCGTCCTTTCTTCAAAAGGTCAGTTGCCATCTTCTTCGTGAGCGTCTTTTTCATGCTGGAAAGGTATTTACTTTCTTTCCAGAGGGCGAATTTGCACTCCCGGTCAGAGCAGTAAAAGTTCTGCCCGCCCTCGCAGACGGGTTTGCCGCATACCGGGCAGTTCCCGATAGATACCTTATTATAAGTAGTCGATTCTTGCACCGTAGGAATCTGCCGGAGGTCTGCCAGCATCCGTTCTAGCAATCCACCGATGCCCTGCATGAAGTCAGCGGGCTTTGTTTCGCCCCGTTCCATCCGCAGCAGTTCATTTTCCCACTCGGCGGTCATGCTTGCCGATTTCAGGTAATCCGGGATATTTGCGATTGCCGTAACCCCCTCTGCACTGGGAAGAATCTGCTTTCCTTTGCGTTCCACATAGCCGAAAGATACCAGCTTTTCAAGAATCGCTGCACGGGTCGCAGGCGTTCCCAGTCCTTTCTTTTCTGTGTCCTTTTCAAATTCTTTGTTGCCTGCGGTTTCCATTGCAGAAAGCAGGGTATCTTCAGTAAATGCTTTCGGCGGGGAGGTAAAGCCCTGCTTTTTCTCCGCACTCACTACAGGAATCACCGCGCCCTGTTCCAGTTTCTTAGGGAATGCCACATCCTTGCTTTTTTCCTGTTCTGCAAGCGGAACAGGCATTGCGGTATGCCCTGCCTGCAAAACATTTTTGTATTTTGCAGTGAATTTCTTATCCTGACAGCAAACTGTCACCAGAACATCTTCATAGATATACGGTGGCTGCACTGCCTGCTGCATCTTCCAGACGATAAGAGCAAAGACCTTTTCTTTATCCCCGGACAGGCTGTTTGACTCTCGCTTGCAGCTTTCCAGTGTCGGCAGAATCGCATGGTGGTCAGTGACTTTCTTATTATTGACTACCTGTTCCACCTTGCCAACCTCGCCGCTGTAATGTTTGAGCAAAGCTGTCATAGTCTGCTGCATATCTTCCGTGATGTACTGGCTGTCCGTTCGCGGGTATGTCACCAGCTTTTCTTCATACAACTCCTGTACAATCTTCAAAGTCTGGCTGGCGGTAAAGCCATAATAGCGGTTGGCTTCTCGCTGCAAGGTCGTTAAGTCGTACAGCTTCGGGGCGGACTGCTCTTTCCGCTTGTGCTCAATGCTGCCGACCACGGCACATTGTCCATCACAAGCTGCCTGCATGGTATCCGCATCCTGCTCCTGTGCCATCCGTTCCGATTCTGCCACGATGCCATTTCCCGTGATTTCCACCTTGTAGTACGGCTCTTTTACAAAGTTCTGGATTTTGCTTTGCCGTTCGGTCAGCATTGCCAGTGTCGGAGTCTGAACCCGTCCAATGGTCTGCCGTCTGCCGTATTTCTTTGTGAATGCCCGTGTGCCATTCATGCCAATCAGCCAGTCCGCCTTTGCCCTGCACTCCGAAGCGGCAAACAGGTTGTCGTACTCTGCGCCATCCTTTAAGGAATCAAAGCCTTGCTGGATAGCGGCATCTTCCATGCTGCTGATCCACAGCCGTTTGACCGGGAGTTTACTGCCCGCCAGACCGTACACACGGCGAAAGATTGCTTCTCCCTCGCGTCCCGCGTCGCAGGCATTTACCACATAATCGAAATCTTTGATTCGGAGGAGCTTCCGCAGAATATTGAAATGTGCTTTCTTATCTTCCGAAACCAGCAGCTTCCATTCTTCCGGGAGAATCGGAAGATCATCGAACCGCCAGCTTTTATAGCGTTCATCATAATACTCCGGGGCTGCATACTCTGCCAGATGCCCCAGACACCAGCTCACCACACAATCCCCACCCTCCAGATACCCGTCCTCATGTTTGTATGCACCGATCACTTTCGAGATGGAACGTGCTACACTCGGCTTTTCTGCTATCACAAGATATTTCATGTATCCTCCTGCTTGTTTGAAAAAAGCAGGGACAGTCTGAATCAGACCATCCCTGCACCACTAGATTATACGGGTTTTCTATTATTCTTCGGTTTCTGCGTCCTGCTCATCCTCGTTCTTTGTCGGCAGAGCTTCATATTCCAGATTTTCTTTCGATACTTCCGGCTCACTCTGCTTCGGCTTATAGATGTAGAAATAGAAGAATGCGCCTGCACCGCCCACACCCAGAACAAATACGATTGCCAGAATCTTGGTCAGCTTTCCATCGTCCTGTTCCGGCTCTTCGATCTCGACATCCGGTTCCGGCTCAGGTTTGGTTTCCGGCAACACGACTGCCGGCTCCTCTTCTTCCTTGCCGTTGCGTTCCTCATCGGTCAGAAACTCCTGCAAATCGTACTCGTCGATCATGGAGAGCATATACACATTCTCGCTGTTCCTTGCCCGGTCGATCACCAAAAAAAAGGTGTTGCCGCCCTTGGTCTTGACCGTGAAGAACTCTTTACTGGAATCGTCCGTGATGTTATCTTCCACCTCGCCGTTGCCCGCAATGGTGAACGGAATCTTCTCTTCCTCGGTGGGTTCCTCTTCCTCAATGACCTGCACAGGCTCTTCCTTGACTTCCGGCTCTACATAGGCAAATGCCGGAGTGGAAAAGCCGACTGCCATCAGCAGGGTCAGCACTACACTGGGAATCACAACACCCAGCTTTTTAAGCATCTTTCGCAATCACATCCTCCATTTCTGCTTCTTCCGAAGTCTTGTTCTCGTGGTTTACGGTTGTCTGGAACGTCACATTCCCCGCCTGGATATTTTCCAGCAGTGCCAGCAGGTCACGCCCACCCAGCTTTGTGCTGCGGATAGCCCGAACGATCTCATTGTCCTCTTCTTTTTTCTGTGCCGCCCGGACATTTCTCAGATACTCTTCCAGTTCCGCGATCTTGCTTTCGGTTTTCTCTGCATCATTCAAAAACTTCTTCAGCTTTTTGCTCATCTAGCTTCTCTCCTTTCCTTTACTTGATTCTGCCAAAACCAAAGAAGTGGTTCTGCCAGTAGGTCGAATTGATGCTGGTATAAGAAATCGGATCACCGCAGTGGATCATCATTCCGTTGCCGACATAGATGCCAACGTGCGACGCACCGACAGTATTATAGGTTTTTTCAAAGAAGATCAAATCACCCGGCTGTGCATTTGCAGGAGAAACGTAGCTGCACTTGCCACGCAGTCCGTTTGCTGTCGTGCGTCCGACATTCCAGCCATTGCCACAGTTATTGATGACCCAGCAGACAAAGCCGGAGCAGTCAAAACTGGTGCTGGGCGAACTGCCGCCCCACACATACGGCATACCCAGATACTTTTCGGCTTCTGCAATCATCCTTGCAAACTTTTCATCCGACAGGGCTTCTTCTGGAATATCATATCGGAAACCACCGCCGGAACTGCCGCCTGTTCCACCCGAACCGCCAGAGCCAATGCTTCCTGTTGTGCCGCCACTGTATGTAGGTGAGCCTGCGCCAAACAGTTCCGGGCGATTGCCATAGGTCAGATTGTAGGCATCATACCGCCCAGTCTGCTTCCGATCCATGTTCTTTCTGGCAATGGTATCAAAGCCTTTATTTTTCAGCAGGACATTGAGGATTTTGTACTCATACTCCACTTCTTCCTGATAGGTATAGGTTTCCATGCTGACGTTTCCAAAAGCGTCAATCGTTGGCCGAATCCCTACTCTGGTTTCCATGCGTGTGCGAATCTCTATCGTTTCCCAGACTTTCAGGAGATACTGTTGCTCAAACAGCGACTTGATGACGGGTTTCACCTGTCCTCTGGTGAACTGCTCATATACGGCAGTCAGATGAGAGATTAGCTGATAGGGGTCATGCCCAATTTCATCCAACTGGTAACGGTATTCGTCATAGCCGGGATGTGTGGACTCCATCTGCCGTATCTGCTCATCCAGCTTCTTTTCCAGTTCCAGATAATCTTTTTCTGCACCTTTCATGTCAGCGTCCTTACTGGGATACGTCGTTCCGATAAAGGTACTGCCCGTTCCATGGATCGCTGCTGAACAGCTTGAGAATGCGCCCATAATCAGCATGAGCATCAGTGCTGCAATGCCAAGTCCCGCCCAGAGGGTCTTGTTCTGCACAACGACCTCCTGCACCGCTGCCTTTGCTTTTTCTGCAAGCGTGTTTGCTGCCGTTGCCGCCTGCTTGCTGGCAGCGTTTCCGGCTTTCTGGCCCCGCTTGGCTGCTGCATAGGCATCCTTATACTGCTTTTTCTGGTAAAACTTTGAACCGACTGTCTTTGTTGCTTCACCTCCTGCGGCAGTCGGTGGCGGCTGGGGCGGTTTCTTTTTCAATGGCATTTCTGCCGCTTCTTCGGTTATGCCGCCCTCATTCTCCGAAAATTTCAGACGGCTGGATTTTTTCTCAGCCTCGACTTTTTTCTCAGCTCTGGCGGATTTTTCTCTGGTCTTTTTCCGGCCTTTGGAGAAGCGGTACAGTCCTTCCAGCGTTTCTTCGCTCTTGTGCGCCGACTCCACGCCGGAGTTTTCCTTTTCGACCTGATGTACCTTGTTGTGGGCAAAACCAGTGGCGGTATCCACTCCTTTCTTCGCCACTTTCTTAATGCCCAGCCCCGCGCCCCGGACGATGCCGCCCTGCTGCTCATCATCAAAGGATAAGCGGCCCTTTTTCTTCGGCGCAGGCTCTGCATCTTCGTCCACAGGCGGAGCATCTTTTTCTTTCGGTTTGCCATCCTCCTGATGGGCTTTATAATACTCTGTACTCTGCTTGGCGGTGCTGCGCCGGGGCTTTTCCTCCTCTCCATCCTCGGCATCCATGCACACATCTTCTTCTACAACAGGGGTTTCTTCTGCACTTTCCGCAGCGTCTTTTTCCGAATCTTCCTGCTTCGGCGGTTCATCTGCAACTGCGGACTTGGTTTCCCCGGTGCGGAGATTCTCTTCCACCAGACCGTCTTTGGTCATTTTCTGGACGATTTTATCTCTGCCCCGGAATCGCTTGTCTGCCATCGGATTCACCTCCCGTCCGGCAGGAAACTTATGCAATCAGCGTTGCATGGGTTTCCCACTTATCGAGAATCCGCTCCAGCTCCCTGGCAAAAGCGATCAGCCGGGAATTGACCTCCGTGCGGTCGATGTAGCCCCGCTCTTCCATGTGGAATCCGTGGGTCAGTTCATCTGCCAGTGCGCCGACTGCGTAAAAGTCCTCCAGCACCGTATGCACCACCGATTCCTCATCGTGAAAGTTCAGCATTTCCACTTCCTGATAAGGCGGGCTGGAATCGCCATCGTATTTTGCCGCCTCAGCACGGTCATGCAGCTTCAGGATCATCTGGCTCAGTTTTTTCTCTTTCATCATGCGTCTTTCTTCTCCCTGTATTTTGCAATTTCATTCGGTTTCGTGGTCATAAGACCATAGAGTTTCAGCGAAGTATCGAACTTATCCTTGAACGGAATAATGGTATTGCCGTAGAACAGCAGCCCCTCGCCCTCGTTGCTGTTCGTCACATAGGAAAGCTGGAATGGCGAAATGTTGAGCTGCTTTGCAAGAATCTGCCTATCACCGGATGCCTGATTCAGCATATAGATGAAATCGCTGTTCTCAAAGATGTTCTCGATCTCCCGGCTGGCAAGCAGATCTTTGATGTTCTGCGTGATGCCCGTAGGGATGCCGCCCCATTTTCGGAAACGCTTCCAGATTTCAACACTGTATGCGGCAGTCTGCTCTTCCTTTAAGAGCAAGTGGAACTCATCAATGTAGTATCGTGTATTTTTCTTTGCATTGCGGTTGATGGTAACACGATTCCACACCTGATCCTGCACGATGAGCATACCCAGCTTTTTGAGCTGCTTGCCCAATTCTTTGATGTCAAAGCAGATAAGGCGGTTATCCAGTTCCACATTCGTCTGGTGGTTGAACACCCGCAGCGAACCATTGACGTAGATTTCCAGTGCCGTGGCAATGCGCTGTGCCTGCCGTTCTTTCTGCTCCCGCAGGCAGTCATACAGATCACCGAGAATCGGCATATTCTCCGGCTTCGGGTCATTCAGATATTTCTGATAGACCAGCGGCAGGCATCGGTCAATGACGGATTTTTCTTCCGGCTCCATGCCATCCCGTGCGCCCATGATAAGTTCGCACAGGGAAAGGATGAAATCCGATTTCATACCTAGCGGGTTATCATCGTCCGCATAGTTCAGGTTAATGTCCATCGGATTGATGTAATCCCGGCTGGTGGATGAGATATGAATGACCTGCCCGCCCAGTGCTTCGACCAGCGGATAATACTCGCCTTCCGGGTCTGCGATGATAATATCGTCCGTTGTCGTGAAGAACACGTTTGTCATTTCACGCTTTGCGCTGAACGACTTACCACTGCCCGGTGTTCCAAGAATCAGACCGTTCGGGTTTTTGAGCTGTTTTCGGTCTGCCATAATCATGTTGTTGGACACTGCATTCAGACCGTAATAGAGGGAATCACCCTCCATGAAAAGTTCCTGTGTGGTGAACGGCACGAAGATGGCGGTGGAAGTTGTAGTCAATGCCCGCTTGATGGGAACCAGATTATTGGCCAGCGGCAGACTGCTCATAAGCCCCTGCTCCTGCATATAGTCCAGTCGATTCAATGTGCAGTTGAACTTCTGAGCGATACCAGCCGTCTGAAACACTGCACTATCCAGCTCCTGTTTGGTTTTCGCAGCATTGAGGAACAGCACCGTAATAAGGAACATACGCTCATTGCGGCTCTGCAAATCATCCAGAATCTTCTTGGCTTCACCACCATAAGTTGCAAGGTCACTCGGAATAATTTCCATATCATAGCCGGAACGCACCGCCTTTTTCTGTTCCTCAATCTTCATGCGGTCAAGGTCTGTGATCTTGCCCTTGATGAGTTTGATTGCCTTGAGCTGGTCTACCGACTGCACATGGATGCTGACCACCAGATTCTTGTCCATGTCCAGAAACTCTGCCAGAACCTTATCCGTCAGTTCCGGGGCAAGGATGTTCAGATAGGATACTGCGCCGATAGTATCTCCCATCTGGAAGTCCTTGCCGCTCTTGAACAGAAAACTGGTCGGAGCAATGAAGTCCTTGGTAGTCATGCCGCTTTGCAGGATGCGGTCATAGCTGAACTCAAACTTCCGTTCTTCCTCCTGATGGAACATCTCGTACATGATCTGTAAGCGTTCCACACCATTCAGCGGATATGCTTTTACGCCCAGCACCTTGAAATTGTTGAGAATATCGGTTTCGATACGCTCCAGCCGGGGCTTTGCTTCTTTCACGCTTTTGGCTTCAATGCTGAACGTGATGTACTTCGTCCGAACCAGACCGTTGTTGCCCTTGGCAAGCTGCTGTTTCAACATCTGCGCATATTCCATGCGTACATCATCGAACTGGTCATGCTGCGGCTCAATCTGAATGACCTTGTTGTATTCGCTCATATCACTTTTGTGGTTAATGAACGAAAGCTGAAAGCGGATGCTGGAATCAAAGTAGTTGAGGAAGTCACACCAGCTTTCAAAAATGGTGTTCTTATCTTCGTTTTGCGCGAGCTGATAGTTGATGTCATAGAAGCGGACGGTTTTGGAATACAGATGTTCCTCCACCCGGCAGATACCGTCCCGTCCCATTTCCAGATACGGAATCGACCGCTGCACGGTCAAGTGATGCTCTTTCTTCTTTTTTGCTTCTGCCTTTGCAGACGGCTTGAAGAATTTCTGGAAGATGCCGCCGAACAGCGGCTTCTTATCCTTTTCTTTTCCCAATAATGCCTCCCTTCTTCACTTTTGGTGTTACAGGTTTCTCTGGCTCATATTCGTACAGATTTTCGATCTCGTAGCGGCGAACCGCCGGACGTTTGAAACGGACATTGATGAAGTTCGTCAGGATGGTTTCAAGGTGCATCCCGTTTTTCTCGAACAGCGCAAAGAAAAATTCCGGGAGCATCAGCAGCACCATGCCCGCCGCCGCGTTGCTTGTGCCAAGTGTTCCCCGTGTAAGAAAGTAGAACGGAACACCGATGGATGCCGCAAAGCCCATACAGATGAGCTGCCGCTTTGTCAGGTTGAGAAAGACCTTGTTTTTGACTTTGGACAGGTCTTTCGGGATCGTTACATAAGCCATTCTTCACCATGACAGCCAGACACGCCGCCGGGATATGGCTTTTGTCTGCTGTCTTTCCTTTCCTCGGATTTTCCCGGTTTTAGTGACTGCCGAAGATCTGTTTGGACAGACTTCCCGTTTTCATCAGGCTGAAGCACAGAATCACGGTATACGCTGCAACGCCGATCAGTGCGGAGTGCATATTGCTGGAAATCCGCACCGAAGAAATCAGTGCTGCGTAAATCGCCACACAGACCATCATCAGAAATGCCTGAAATGCAAGGGCGAACAGCCCTCTGAAATAATTGGTTCCTACATGACCCCATTCACGGTTGCTCATCGTTGCGAACGGGATCGGGGCAAGCGATGTATAGAGATAAATCTCTATCATGCGCCCATAGACAATGACAGTTATCACCACCGACATAATTTTCATGCAGAAGCTGACAAGGAAGGTTTCAAGAGCCAGCACCACCAGTTCACCGATCTCCATGGTTGCCATCGCCGCCTGCATCTGCATGGACAGCGAACTAACATCAATGGCAGTCTCGCCGTTGATGATACCGGAAGCCGAATTGACCACCGATTGTCCAACGTCAAAGACTGCCATTGTAATTGTGAACGTATTGCTGACCAGATAGATTGCGACCCATGCCTTGACAAAATACTTGAAGAACATCCATGTATCTACATCATGCAGGTTGTTTCGCTCGGTCAGCATCGAGATCAGCTCATAGCAGAGTACCAGAGTGATGATGATTCCGGCAATCGGAACCACCACCGACTCTGATAAGTTCTGAATCATACTGAAAACGCTGCTGTTCCAGTTTTGTGGAGTGCGTCCAACCTGAGCCGCGATCTCACTTGTCTTTTCATTGACATCCGTGAACATTGTACTCATGTTGGACTCCACCATTCCTGTCAGAAGTTCCCGCATCCATTTTTCGATGGCTGCAAAGATATTATCGAACAATGGCGGGAGTACCTCCTATCGCGGGTGCTTAGCCGAACAGACCAGAGAGCAGAGGGATCAGCTGCGTACCGATGAGAATGACGCCGCCACCGCTCATAAGCTGCTTCATGCCCTGAGACTTCGCACCCGGATTGTCGTTGCCATATCCTTCCATCAGATTGACAACGCCCCAAACGCCAAGACCTGCGCCAATAGCCACAACGAGAGTCTGCAGAACGGTAATAGACTGATTAAAGAATTCCATATATTATTTTCGCCAGACCGCAGATTTGATGAATATTTGCGATTCCAAAAGGAAAGCGGGCTGGCACATCTCCTGTGCTGCCCGCTTCCTGCGATTCTGGCTTCTCCTTTCATTTTCAATAAAGTCAGCCTTTTGGAATCACTTGATAGATGGTGGTTATTTCGTGTCGATCATACGGATCACCTGTTCAGGATCTGCCCGAACGGGTGGGTGGGTGTATCGCTTGCTGTTGATAAAAGCCTCCTTCCTTATCCTTGTGCCTGTTCGGTCACATCCACTTCATAAAGGTCAAATTCTTCCGTGGTGAGCAGCCGCAGTTCGTGTTTCAGGTAGCGCTCTACGTCAAACTCGTTTTTCTTGTCGAAATCCGAAAGTTCCTTGTACCGCTTATGTTTGGTAATATCAAACTTATCGCTCAGGAACGGTCTGACACCTCTTAACTGTAAGATGCACTTGCTGCCGTCCATGACTGCAAGCTCATCCCGGCTCATCAGCTCTTTTCCAGTCTTTTGGTAGTTCGTTCCAAAAGAGGGACTGTTGCCACGGGTATCCGATGTGTTGTAAAGGTCGATGGTTTCCTTGCCCAGCGTTTCGGAAATCTCCTTGAGGGTGGAGCTTTCCTTGCCGCCCAGGAACAGCATCGTGTCGCAGTTTCCAATGATGGTTTCTGCGGCATCCTTGTAAATGGTCTTTAGCTGGCTTTGCGATTGGAGAATAATCGAAGCAGAAATCTCACGGCTGCGGATGGTAGCGATCAGTTTATCGAACTTTGGAATCTGGCCGATGTTTGCAAACTCGTCCAGGAGCAGCCGCACATGGTACGGAAGTCTGCCACCGTGTTCATCGTCCGCCTTATCACAAAGCAAATTGAATAGCTGTGTGTACAGGATCGACACCACAAAATTGAAGGTATCATCTGTATCGGAGATAATAACGAACATTGCCGTGCGCTGATTTCCCAGCATATCCAGCTCCATCTCGTCGTATGCCATCAGGTCACGCAGTTCCTTGATGTCAAATGGAGCCAGTCTCGCACCGCAGGAAATCAGAATGGACTTCGCCGTTTTACCTGCCGCCAGCTTGTACTTTTTGTACTGCCGCACGGCAAAGTGTTCTGGTTTAGCCTTTTCCAAATCCTCAAATAGTTCATCGACCGGATTCTTGAACTCTTCATCATCCTCGCGGGCTTCGCTGGCATTGATAAATTCCAGCAGCGTGGAGAAGTTCTGTTCTTCTTCCGGGGCTTCATAGTAGATATAGCCGATGAGTGCGCAGTAGAGCAGGCGTTCTGCCTTGACCCAGAAATCTTCGCCGGACTTCTCGCCGTCTCCTTTCGTGTTGGCGATGATCGTATTGACCAGCTTCAGAATATCTTTCTCACTGCGGATATAATGGAACGGGTTATAGTGCATCGACTTCTTGAAATTGATCGTGTTCAGGACTTTGATTTTGTACCCGGCATCCGAGAGCATCTTTCCGCATTCAATGATGATCGTACCTTTCGGGTCAGTACAGACGTAGCTGACCTTTTCGGGCATCTGCATCAGATTGGGCTTCACGAAAAAACGTGTCTTGCCGCTTCCAGAGCCACCAATCACAATGACGTTCTTATTTCTGGCATACTTCGGATGCTTTGGTCTGCCGCTCATCATCAACCGTTCCGTCTGGGTGAGCAGCACATTATTCTCGAATACCGGGTCAATAAAAGGTTCAATGTCCTTGGCATTGCCCCAGCGGGCAGAACCGTATTCCTCTCCCTGCCGATATTTCTTCGCGTTCTTGCCCTTGAAGTAGATCACGGCTTTCAGTGCTGCTGCACCGATCAGACCTATCAGCAAGTCAAACGGATGGAAACTTGGCAGATAACTTTTGTAGGCCAGACCAAAGTTCATAAAAAGAACCATCAGCCTGTCCACGATGGTATCGCCATTACAGTAGCGGTACAGCCATGCGGCTTTCTCCACCATGTAAAAGGCAATGATGTACGGAAAATTCAGCAGGATCAGCTTCTTCACATCTGCCGACTGCATCTTTCCACTGATTGCCGCCGCTGCTTTCTTGCCCCATGCCGTTCCACCTGTCTGGTTGGAGGGGGCTTTGCGCGGACGTTTGCTCTGTGCGGTCGTTTTCTTTTTCTGGCTCATCGCACCTGCCCTCTGTCTTTCGTCTTTTCCTTGGTGATCTCCCGGTGTTTGGCAACACGCTCCTTGGCCTGCTCCAGCTTCTTTCGGATGGACTGCCGCTGCTCCTTTTTCAGCGAAACTCCGGTATATTCCTTGAATGCTGCCGTCATAACGTCTACATCTTTCGCCTTGAAAAAGACCAGATATTCGGTTTTACCCTCTTTTTCTGCCTTTTTCAGACTATAATCAATGCCGTACTTCCGGGCTACCCGGTCAAACGACTTGATGTTATTGTCCGTGACAACGATATTGGTAAGCTGTGCGCCGCTCTGTTGCAGGCTCTTGATGCTCTGCTTTCCTCTCTTACATCGGTTCTGCCCTCCCATCTTCTTCGACTGTTGTTTTTTCTTCTCGATCTCTGAAAGCAGCTTTGTCAGTGCTGCTTTCAGAAGCTGCGCCGAGATTTTTCCGCCTTTGATGCACAATGCCATCGTTTTTTCGTTTACTTCATCCTGCACCTGCGCCCTCCTTTCCGGTTTATAGTTTTATCCAAACGGCATCAGACACTGACTGTGCCTGATACCGGGGGAGCCGTATCGCCAAAGACCGAACGAAATTTCTTTCTGCACTGGTGCATCATGTAGCCGCACTCCCTGCGGTGTCGGCAGGAAATGCAGGGATGGTCACTGTCCGTTCCCGGACGCTGGCGCATCATACGTTCAAACGGGCTATTCGTAAAGTTCATAGGCTCAACCCTCCTGTTCTGCCATCGGAAGAATCCCACGCCGTTTCAGTTCGTGGTACAGAAACTTCCTGCCTTTGTGCGTCCATGCCGTATGCAGCTTTTCCACTGCACTGCCATCACTCCGATGAAGCCGGAAAACAAGGTTTGCCGTATATCCTTTATCCTGATGCTTTGCATACAGCACCCACTGGTTATTGGCCCGGTACTGAATACCGTGCAGATGGAGCAGACGATTAAATACCTTTGCACCGCAGCCGTACTCTTTTGCGATCCGTGTCGTTGTCACCAGCGAATCCGGCGGCTGTGATTCGTAAAAACGCTTCGGCGGCGCGTGGCTTTTGCACTTGTGCTGATGCAACAGTTCAATGACTGCCTGCATCCAGTGATCCGTCCCCATGCAGTGCTGTCCTTCGCAGCTGCGGAAACAGTCGTTCCTGTAGAAGTGATGGAGCTTGTACAACTGTTTTGCCATCTCCAGCGTGATCCGGTAGTCTTTCACATACCGCTGCACCGTGCGCCCGCCCTCATCCTGCGGGCGGACACGGGGAACGAACTCATAGTCCCGGCCCTCCACAAATCCATACTGGCACATCCGGGGGAACCACTTGCGGAAGTCACTCCGAATCTGCATCTGGTCGTACAAGTCTCTCGCCCAGATCACCGAGGGAACCATATCAAAATCCATAAAAAACACGCTCATTGCATCGTCCTCCTTAATTGCTTCTGCCGCCCCATCCGAAATCATGTCTGACCTGCGCAGCGTAATAGCTATCAATCGTGGTCGGCGCATTATACAGTGTGGCAAGCAGATATTGTTTGATGTTTCGTACCTGTGTGGTATTGCTTTTCAGGCATTCCATCACATACTGGATGTGCATGGAATCCAGCTTTATCAGGCGGCTTTTGACCACCTCTTTCGGCTTTTCTTCCCCGCAAATGCGCAGGAATTTCTTTCTGCTGGTCACGGTTTCCACAAGCAGTTCCAGAATCTCCATCAGGATTTCCCGGTCATGCGGGAAGTTCTTCTCTAAGATTGGGATTTCCAGCTTGTCTTGAAAATAGAGGCGATACCTTTCATCTTCCCGCATCTCTTTCGCTGTGTTTTCCCCATACGGTGCGGAATAGATAAGATCAGTTTCACTACTATCAGTATTATTTATATCAGTCTTACTTCCGTTTGATTTCCATACTCCCGGAAGTTCGCTTTTCAAACCACCAGAAGTTTGATTTTCATACTTCCAGTAGTTCGATTGTGAAAGTCCCGCATAGAGGTCTTTTACATACAGCAGGTTTGGCTTTCCCAAACCCTGCCTGCGCCGCTCAATAAGCTGATATTCGTGTTCCAGCTCATCCAGCAGTTTGACCGCTTTTTGTCTGGCACATCGAATCGAATCCATGATCTCATCTATCGTACAGATGATGTAGGCATTTCCATTCTCGTCCTGCCAGCCATTTTTAAGCGAAAGATTCATCCGATCCAGCAAGACCGCATAGAGCAGCTTTGCATCGCCGGACATCTTTTCAAACAGGTCTACCTTGATGAGTGCTTTCGGCACGCGGTAGAAACTGTATCGGTCTGCTTCCAGACCTCTGAAATACGGGTACTTCATGTAGATTCATCACCTCCCCTCTTGCTGGATTTGCACTATTATAAATAACAGTACATTCCTACGACGGAGCATCTTTCGACACTCCGCCGCATTGTATCTGCTGTTATTTGAGCTTTGCCATTCTGCCCCAGCCCGTTCCTGCCCCATATTTCAGCGGCGTTTTCTCTTACAAGACACGCAGGATGCACATTCAATATCAGAAGTATCTCTCTGGGATGGCTTATTCAGTTTTCAAGGTTCATGTGAGAGGTTTTGCATTGTCCTCTCATCCTTAGAATCGGAGAAAGGTCATTTCGCAAGGTGTTTTTAAAAAAGTTTTTGAACTTTTTATGAACTTTCCGATTTGGATGGAGATTTTTTGTGTCCTCTCACTCCTAGAATCGGAGAAGGTCTATTTCGCAAGGTGTTTTAAAAAAATTCAAAAAAATTTTTGAGCCGCCCAATTCAGAGTGTTTTCTGTGATTGGACGGCTCATCTTTTGATTATGTATAGGTTATCAGCTGCACAATGCCCGGAAGTGCTTTTTCTGTATCTTGTAAATTGCTGCGTTATAAATTCCGGTAAGATTCTGGCGGGTCATGCCAAGGTGTTTCGCTGCCTCTGTGAAAGACAGACCATGAAACAGATGAGTGTGGACGACCTTTCTCTGCAAATCAGTCAAAGTAGAGAGCAGCTCTTCCACTCTTTCCTCACTTATCATTCTTTCCAGTGTACTCACTGCTTCATCGACTCCCTCTAGGATTTCTTCCCTATACTCCCTGTCCTCACGGGATGGCATCCATTTTCCCTGAATGATTTCGTAATTCATGAAAATACGATCCTCTCCTTCCAGAACCAACCGGATGTGCCACTCGTATTCATCAAATTCCTCTTCCTCAATGTGATGCCCCGCACCTTCCAATGCATCATATTTATAATGTACGCAGTTGCGAAGCGAGAAAACGGTCACTCTTTTATGCGCCCGGTAAATCACATAACCATTTTGGTAGACACTGATGCTTCCATGATTTTCCAGAATCTTCTCAGCTACCACTGGCACACCAGATACCTCAAGTGCCTTCACGGTTGGAACACGCTGTTCCTTGTACAAAGGGAGTTCAACAAGCTTTTTCAGATCCTTGAATGTCATCATACTGTCCACCTTTCTGCCTTTTGGCTGCGGGCGGTCTGAAACAAAAAATGCAGCAAAAGTTGTCCCAGACTTACCCGTTTTTTTTTGAACGGGAAGTCTAAGACTTCTCCTACTGCATCGCTATTTCATGATTCACTTTTAAGGTGTGATGTTTAGTCTCTCATATATAGAATTGCTGGAAGGGCATTTCGCAAGGTGTTTTTGAAAAAAAATCAAAAAAACCGGAACAGGATGAGTTACTCACAGGCGCACTACTGCGCTGCATTCGCTCATTCTGTTCCGGCCTATATCACATATTGCTACGGTATCGCTCTAACAAACAGATATTATATTGTAGACCCAAAAGAACGTCTGATGGAGCTGGTCGGCTAACCAGGTGCCGCCTAAGATTCCACCTCTGCAATTTCAGTGTCCGATGAAGCACTCTGCTTCAGGCTTCTTTCCGTTGGTTCTCTGCTGTGAAAAATTCGATACTCTTCACTGGAAGGCCGTGAATGCACTCCACCAGAGATTCAGCAGAAATATAATCTTCACAGCCACCACGCTTGATCTGAAGCATATTCTTTCCATCAACGACACTGCGATTCCCGATCCGCAGCCCCTTTGGGGTGCGGATTTCATGTTCTCCGTTGCTCATCTTCTCACGGCCTCCTTTGTGTTGGTTTAGGTTATTTCGGTTTCTATTGCCCTCAACCTTTGAACTTTCGTTCACTTTTCACCTTTTCCCACTTGCATATTTACTTATTTTCCAGTATAATAATCCAAAAGTTGAAAGAATATGGCACTATTATATACACAGAGCGTCGCTGTGTCAAGTAGGAATTGTGAAAGTTTGTTGCATATTTCAAAATGAATAATTACAAATCTTGTTTCACATTAGTAACGCACGATAACTACTCCATAGAAAGGTTGCAAATATGAAATTTGGAGCAAAAGTTCGTGATCTGCGCAAAAAGAACAATCTAACACAAGACGAATTAGCAAAATGCCTCGGAGTCAGCAAGAGAACGATCATCGGATGGGAGCGTAATGAACGCTACCCCCGAAATGTTGAAGTTCTCGAAAAAATGTCAGACATTTTCCATGTACCCCTGACCTATTTACAGCCCGATCAAGCGTTATTTATCGAACGTGCCGCCGAAACCTACGGAAAAAAGGGCAAAATAGAAGCCCAGCATCTCGCATTTGAGCTTACTGAGCTATTTGCCAGCGGAGAGTTGACCCCGCAGGATATGGACGGCATCATGTATGAAATGCACAAAGCCTATTTTAAGTACCGAGAACAAAAACGAGAAAAGGAACGAATAATGAACCTCTAAACCACTGTTCTATTCACTATGCCATCCCCGGAAGGAGATTACATTATGGATTCTGCGTTTATTCACCAAGCTGCCAACGAACTTGTCCAAAATGCCGGAACTCGCAACATCAAACAGATTGCGCGCAGTTGCAGTCTGGACATCAGTGAAACATCCCGCATTAAAGATATGTTGGGTTTACTTTCGCTCTATTTTGATAAGCCATTGATCCTTATCAATCGCCAGCTGGACAAACAGACGAAGCAGATGGTGTGCGGCTATGCGCTGGGGCATTATCTGGAGCATCAGCTGCTTATGGACTTGCATACCCTGGACAAGTTTCTGACCATTAAGGACAAGCACATCCTTCTTTACGAGCATAACGCTTTCACATCCCACCTGATGCTGGACAGTGATGAAGTCTATCAAATGACGAAGCGCGGGTTAGACGCTGCGCAAATCTCTGTAGCCAAACGGATTCACCTCAATCTGGTGATGGTAAAACTTCTTGAGCTGCATCATCTGGGGTACGATCTGCGTCACTATCACGCCCAGCACCATGCGTTTATTAAACAGTTCAACCTTCCGGCACATTTTCAGTTTTGATGTGGCCGCGCCGGATGAGCTTATGTTCTTATAACCCTAAAACCCGTAATGGACGGTGCGTTATGCCTGTCCATCACGGGTTTTTCGTGTTATTTCAGTTTTTCGAGAATTTCATCAGCACTCATGCCTTCGGCAAGCAGCTTCTTCAGGACGGATTCCGCTTCTGCCTTTTTCGCTTCCTCTGCAGCCTTAGCATCTGCCTTTGCCTTCTTCGCTTCCAGCGTTACCACTTCTTTTTCGGCCTTCTTCAGAGCAGTCTTCTTCTCTTTCAAGTCAGCCTTTAAAGTGTCAATGTTGGCGGTGATGGATGCGATTTCCGCTGTGAGTGCTTCCTTCGCGGACTGCTTTTCCGCAATCTGCGTTGCAAAATCAGCAGTCACAGTTTTGGGCTTATTCTTGCTACCTTTTGTTCTGGGCATAGGACACAAACCTCTTTCCTGTTATAGTAGTTCAAGTATATCACAGATCTGAAAATAAATCAGCCTTGTATACACCATTCTCCAGCATCTTCTTGAAGCTATCCTTTACTGCTGCGACATCCTCATGGTAGGTCATACCATACCATGTATCATTGGTTTTCAGAACCTTCACTGACATCTTTCCCTGCTCCAGCAGCTCACCGATGAAGGTCGGAATCAAATACTCTGCTTTCAACGGATTCTGCACTACTTCTTTTTCAAAGAACTCTTTGAAGCCTTCTTCCAGCACTTCCAAGAAGTCCGGTGTTAATCCCCACATGTTCATAGAAACCAAAGAATTCACCTCGACGACCACACCGTCTGCTTCTGCACCATTCGATGTCTTTACGATGTTCTTAGTCTCCACAACCTCGGTCAAGTTATTTTCCTCATCCATCTTGCAAATGCCGCGAGTAACGCCACCGTTGTCTGACAGCGTGTTCTTCAGCACAAAGCCTGCCATGCAGGACTTGCCGCCGTTTATCAAATAATCATGGACAGCCTTGAAACCTTCTTTTCCATAATAGTCATCTGCATTGATCACAATAAACGGAGTGTCTATTACACTCTTTGCCGCCAGCACTGCCTGACCAGTTCCCCACGGCTTTGTCCGACCTTCCGGAAGTTCTCCCGGAATATCGTTGATATTCTGGAAAGCGTAGTCTACAGTTACATTGCGAGAAGAACAAATAGAGGCAATACGATCACCAATAACCTCTTTGAACTCCTTCTCAATATCCTTGCGGATGATAAAGACTACATGGTTGAAACCAGCCTTAATCGCATCATGGATCGAGTAGTCCATGATGATATGGTTTGCATCATCGACTGGCTCCAACTGCTTAATTCCCGTTCCGAAGCGGCTACCAATTCCGGCTGCCATGATAAGTAATGTTGTTTTCATCTTTTTCTCTTTTCTTTTGAACCTTATTATGAAGAGTTTTTTATCTTTGTAGATGCACCTCTACCTCACTCATATTTTTTCACTATCTTAGCAGGCACTCCTGCAACCAACACATTGCTTTCATTAATATCTCTAGTAACTACTGCATTTGCCCCCACTATAACATTCTTTCCATTTATATACACTCCGGGGAGAATCACCCCCCCCTGAACAAATCCAGCAGCCATCATTTATAAATACTGATTTCCTTAAATGATAGTGTTTTTCAGATTCTGTCCAATGACTTACATCATATTGTGTCGAAAAAATCTTGGCACCCGCAGATACTGTAACATTATTTCCAAGAACAACATTTCCTACGCAATGAAGTAAGCTTCCCTCATTAAGCGAACAATGTTCTCCTACTGTCAAATTGTCAGGGCACACTACTTTAGGATTATCATAAATAAGTAAGGATTTGGAATCTCCCTTAATATTATATCGCAAATAACAGCAGAGTAATACATGATGTACCTTCGCAATAATTCGATATATTAAACAACCCACAGTCTCCCATTTCATTTACATCCATTCTCCTTATCCCATCAAAAACTCAAATATATTGCCATTAATTTTCTCTTTAGCGAAATATTATGTGCACACCAAATACTCCGGATCTCGCTTTTCACTTTTTCTTTTAACCACTGCATTTTTTCTCTATCAACAGGCGTTTTAGAAAATTTCATCTTTTTCAATATAGTTATTTCGTGGTTTAAATAATTTTCATTTAATAGTACATCCAGTTCCTTATCTTTTTGTAAGCCACAAAATTTGATTATATTTCTATATGACTCTAAAAGCTTCCAATTTTTCTCTTTAAAAGATTGATTCGTCAGAGAGTCGCTTCTTGTAATATAATGATACAACGGGCAATCCACATAATACGATTGCATGCAGCAACTCATATACTGATGATTAAATAGTGCATCCTCCACCAAAATGCAATTCATATCATAGCGAAGATTATTTTGCTCAATCAAATCAAGCTTATAAAGCTTATTCCATGCAAATCCTTTAAAACTTTTTGGATTTGCAAATTCTCTCATTGTTTCAATTCGGTCACGAATTCCATACTTCGACTGTGTAATAAAGCTATTTTCTTTAGGTGTATTATCATTAAAATAATTACAAATCACAAGATCGAGACTGCTATTAGCCTGATATGGTTCCAACATTTTTTCCAAATAATCAGGTTCTATATAATCGTCGCTGTCCACGAAGCAAACGAAGTCATGCCCCCCCCCCCGCTAAAATCTATGGCACACTCTATTCCTTTATTTCGTGCCGCAGATAATCCTTTGTTCTCCTCATATATATACACATACCTGGAATCACCATTCGCAAAAGTTTCGCAAATTTGAGAGCAACCATCAGTTGATCCATCATTCACAAGCAAACATTTCCAATTCTGATATGTTTGCTTGTGAATAGATTTTAAGCATTGCTCCAAATATTTTTCCGTATTAAATATAGGCACAACTATATAAACCATTTCTTCCATCCTCCTAACATCAAAAATCATTATATTTTCATAAGCTTCCCAATCACATCATAAAATAGTTTGTTTTTTGTTTTCAGGAAATAAATTGCTGACAACGCCAAATACACCATCGCTCCAATAAAAATTTTTGCAATGAGGCGTCCAATATTCCCTCCAACTTCAAATGGAAGTATCTTTACAACCAAGAACATAATACTACCAAATATAATAAACGGGACGGACTTTTTCATACATTGAGAAACATCCAGTTCTTTTCTTACCATTATAGTTTGATAAACAGCCACTGTCACTTCTGCAATTATTGTTCCAACTGCTGCTCCAACTGAAGCCAGCCGCGGGATTAACGCCCAATTTATAATCACATTAACTCCCGCCCCTAAAAACACAGAATAAATATATACTTTATTCTTTTCTGTTGGAATTAAATATAGCGTCCTTACTATGCACGCCCATGTAATGAACAACACAGTTGCCGAAAGCATTATTGTTATACTAACACACGCATCATATCCCGTTCCATAAAAGATAGGTATAAAATCATTAGCAATAGAAGATATTCCAAATGTAATTGCACATCCAATAAATATTGCAATTTCCATCGATCGAACAAACAGATCCCTACATTCGTCATATTTGCTTCTAGCATATAAATTTGACATTCTTGGCATCATTACAGCACCAAAAGCACTAATCACACATAGACAAACATTAATTAGCTTTTCTGAGTTCTCATAAAATCCAACTTGCTGCATCGTGCTAAAGTTTCCAAGCATAACTTTATCCATCATTCTATATATACTCGTTGCTACCAACGGTATAAACAAAATTAAGATATCCTTAAAATGCTTAAACGCTTCATTTATTCTCGTAAAGTGAAACTTTATATACTTTGAAGCAAACAACCACATTGATGATTGCGCAATAAAATAGCCAAGACTAAGCACAAGCAAATATTTCCATAAGTCAGCACTCGTTTTAACAAATGCAAAAATTAAGACAACATTAATAATCTTAACCAACACTTTTCGAGTAACTGTTAGTTTAAAATCCTCCATTCCAAAAAAAAGCCAGTTAATGTCAAATACTCCACTTAATACATAAAAGACCTGCAGAAACGCGTAAAGTTTATTTCCGCTAAACATCGCAATGTATAATACATATACTATAACTGATATAGATGCTATTATAAATTGTAATGTATAGATGCTTGAAAACACAGCACTTCTTTTCTGTTCATCATCTCTAACACGCGCAATACTACGATTTCCATAATTTTCAACTCCCAACATTCCAAACAGTAAGAAGTATTGAGCAATTGAATATGTATATGAATATGTTCCAATACCCTCTGCACCAAGAACTCTCGATACGTATGGCATAGTTATAAGTGGCAAAATCATCAGTGCCACTTGATATACCATATTATACAAAAAATTAACTTTTGTGCCTTTTCTTTCCATATCTTCTTATCCTTTTTCCTCTACTGTTCTTGAACGTTTAACAAATATACCAATCAAAATAAAAACACAAATCGAACTAAACTCACTATAACTCTTTGATGCAACGCTTGACAAAAGGAGAAAGCCTAGTGCACAGAAAGTAGAGAAATACATATACTTATTTTCTTTTGTTGAATTTATTGTCATTCGCATGAATTTAATCAAAGCTACCAAAATTAACATCGTGCCAAAAAAGCCAAATTGTCCCATTACCATAGGCCAATAGTTATCATTGAGGAAGTATGTTTCACCTTGACGCATTCCATAAATAGAATTAAAGCCGTATTTCTTATAAAGTGGAGAATATTGTGTAGCTGCAACATCAGAGCCAAATGTTCCAAATCCAGCTCCCAACGGAAAATATGTCACCATTGTCATGATACCAAATCTCAAAAGAACCGATCTTGCTTGTGTATCCGATGTAAAGTAGAACACCAACTGATTCCAGCAAATCGCAACTGCTACTACACAAATCGGAATTATATATGCCACCTTTATTTTTTTTCTAATTTTTTCTCCCCATTTTTTTCCATTAGATGTGAAGAAAAAAACTGCCAGTAACAAAAAAACAGCTATAAAAGAAAACGCTCTTGATCGCATTGTTGAAGCCCACACGACCAAAGCTCCCGCAATAGCAATTTTTTTATATAGAGTTGATTTATAACACAAATCTGCTGTCAACAGCGGAATTAAAAAGTAAAACATTTTGCTAAAATTTCCTGGCACATTATACACAAACTGAAATGATCGAATGCCATATCTTGCTGATGCAGTCATACCTATGTCAACAACTTGAGAAAGAACCATGAAAAACAGCATAATCCAAACCAGTAATCTTCCCCATTTAGCCATTAACTGTATCAATTCGTCATAAACGTGTCTTTGCCAATTCGTCATAACAATAGCATAATACGCAAGCCAAACCTTTACAGTCGAAATCACATCTATAACAATATACATTGGCTGGGTCAGCAATCCGGACACTGCATTTCCTATAGCACCAATAATGCAGACAAGAATTAGCAACCATAAGATTGTCCTCTCATCAGCATTTAATCGAACTTTTTTACTCAGAGTTTTTGCCACAAGGCTCATTCCAACTATAATTGCAAACAACTCATCCATATAATTGAATATAGAAATCGAGCCTACTAATGCTCTTTGAAAAACGAACAAATATGTAATAATCGACCAAACTAAAACATGCTTATTAATTTTCAGCGACATTCACTATACTCCTTTCTTATTCTATAATCTGTCTCACTCGTTTGGCCACCTTAATAATGCCCAATTTATAAAGTACTGGTTTCATATATTCTTTAACCTTATCTACTTTTTTTATTGGCATATATTTTTCAATTGCCTTTTCAATACCATATTTTGACAAATACTTGTAGAACTCTCCTCTATCTGGATGCATTGTCGGCTGTTTGTCAAACATAATACCATCAGCTATCTTTGTTTCTTCGTAATTTACGCAAAAGCAGTTCATTTCCTTGAGCGAATTAAATACTTTTTCCGCTTTTTTAGTATGAACTACAACAGCTGTATAACCTTTATCATTATCTTTTATTCCTGCCAATTTTCCAGCACTCCATCCATCGAAAATAGTGTAATCGCTAACTCGATTGTCACCCTTAAATTGGCAATGATAGCAGCTTGGTCTTTTTGCTATTCCACTCACGAACAGTTTCATCATCGGATCAGTTCTACCGCTTTGTGAATAAACGTCTCCGTTCTCAAATAAAAGCATCATCGTGCTACATTGATAGCCATATGTTTTATTTCTAAAATTCACACTGTCAATTTTAGAATTATATTTATCCTCTTGATATATTAGATATTTTTTCCATAACTCAGGTGAAGGCACCCCCGCACATAAGACTTCTACTAAAATTAAATTCTGATAATCTTTTTTTAAGTACGTCTGCAATCCAGCCACTTGACACGGTGTTCCAGAAAAGCAGACCAACATTCCATTTTTAAGGTATCTTTCAATAATTTTGTAAGAATCTCCAATTTGACTTTGAACATATTTTGATCCGCTCAATTTATAAACATCTGCAAATGAATCAATTATGACATGTCTTACTTCATTATTTTCACAATATGCTGCTCCACAAACGCATCCCCCTCTATTTAAGACATACTGAGCTATTAAGTTCATAAATCCTCCTGATGCGCTTCTTTTCAAAGCATCGTCATCTTTACACTGGATTTCGTATGTCTTTCTAACTTCTGTTTTAAAGGGCTTAGGATTTTTTATTGGGCAAGCATCTTCACACAAGCCGCACTTCACGCACTCTTTCAAATCAATATTCGGATACAAGAATCCCTCCTCATCTGCCATCATTTCAATCGCTCTTTTAGGGCAAATATTAGCGCAAGCTGAACATCCGCAGCAATCCGATTTATTTAGAATTTTAATCATAATATATCTCCTGAAGAATACTATTCATTCAGAAGATCAAGGGACTATCACCTTAATTTATTTCTTATATATCGAAATGCACTCATATTATACAAATATTTTTTTGAGTATTCTATTAAATAATCTTTCACTTTTATCGGGGCAAATTTTTGAACATGATTATCCAATAATTCCTCGTCAATCCCATGATAGAATTCATTTCTTCTCGGATGAGGTTGTGCTGAATTCCAAATCATAACACCATCTAAATCTGCTGCCTTTTTTAGATCCACAGAATACAACTCGTATTTATCTTTTATTTCTTCCAGTATTTTTTCTCCTTTGGAAGATTGAACAATTAAGTTTGTAAATCCTTTATCATCATCAATTAGGTTATTAACCAATTTCTCTGCATTCCAGCAATCATAGATAGTAAAGTCACTACACCGCTCCAATGTCTTAAAATGACACTTATAACAGCTTGGCCTTGACGATAGTCCCTCAAAAAAGCTCTTGAGCATTAAATCTACTCGTGCACTTCCGAAATAGCTTTTTCCGTTTTTAAACGCAATACGCATTGTGCTACTATGGTATCCATACGTTTTATATCTAAAAGCGACGCTCTCTATTTCTGAATGATATTTACTTTTTTGCAAGTTTAGATACTTCTCCCACATCTTTGGTGAAGGAGTTCCGTGGCATACCACATCAACTGTAACAAGATTATCATATTCTTTTCCTAAAAAAGACTTCAATCCGTAAACTTGACAGGGTGTACCAATAAAGCATACAACTGTTTTTTTCTCTATATGCTTCTTTATCTCCGTAAAGCAATCTTTTAAATCACTTTGAACATATTTTGAGCCTCGGAATGCTTGCCCCCCCCCCCGGATATTACATGCACAACTTTGAAATTTTTATCATATGTTGCGCCACAGATAACGCCACCTTGTTTGCTAATCCAATCAGCTAAAGGAGACACAAAACCGCCCGACGTACTTCTTGAAACAACACTCTGATCCAAGGCCCTAATAACATAACCATGTCTTTCAAAAGATTCTAAAGGCATGTTTTTTTGTGTTGGGCAAACCTTTTTACAAAGATCACAGCCAACACACTCTGATGCATCTATTATTGGATATAAGAATCCCTCCTGGTCTGGTTTCATACTAATGGCATGTTTTGGACAAATACTATAGCACGCTGTACACCCACAGCAATTTTCTTTTTTCGTATATACATTTTTCATTTAATTTTCCTTCAAGGCATCCTTAAGATATTTAGCAGATTCTGCTCTTAACTTTTTCAATTTTTCTTCAACAGCATTGTAATCAATGCCATTTTTGACGTCCATAACATTTCCACTATATCTTCTTTCGCTCAGTCCCAACAAAGTACAGAGACTATCAATTCTACTATTTCTTGAATTTGCTCCTGCATTAAAGCGGTTAAACGTCATAAATTTTTTGTGATTCAGAATACTGAAAACAGAGCCGTGGAAAGAATCTGTCAAAATATACTCAGCATGACGAATCAAATTCACAAAGTCTGCTGCATCCATATCGAAGAGCTGAATATCGCCAAAATTCAAATCACATTCCACATAATTATCCAAGAACGGGCAAGTAACCAGTTTCAGACCTGTCTTGCTTTTGAACTCATTTGCAATCTTTCTATGCTCTTCATTTGTCCCCAAAAAATAGCAGAACACATACGGTTCTTCAACAATTTTCTTTTCCGGGAGCATTTGTTTCCATCCTTCTGCGTCAAACAGCAAGGTCGGGTCACATACTACCTGAGCCATTTTTCCTGTTAATTCTTTAATGATCTTTTTTCCAGCAAGTTCTCTGGTACTCAAATGCTGAAAACGGTTCAAATATTTAGCGGTAGCCTTTTTTTGCCCATCTGGAATTTGGCTTACACCAAAACTTGTTGCATAAGCAATCTTCGGCTTATTGTCCGGTGCAAATTCCAATGTGTAGAAATGACTTCCCAGATTATTCGGCAACCACAGCTGATCACTTCCACAAAGAAACGCATCATAGTTCTTCTTGCATTTTGCTACAAGTGTTTCCCAACCACCATAAGATTCCGAAAATAATGGAGCAAAATACTTGTCCACAAAAGCATTAAACCGTTGATTTCGTTGTTGCACTTGTTTCTGATAAAAAGGTTTACTTTTCAGGGCTTTGTCTTTTTGATTTCCAGAAAGTTTGGATTTTACAAACGAGATATTAAATAATCTGGGAATTGTTTGAACAATAAAAGTTGGCGTTATTTTTTTCTTATAGCGAATTATTTCCGACTTATAACCAAGCTCCTCAACTTTTTTTACTGTGGCAAGCACCTGTAATTGACTTCCGAAATTTTTTGTGTCATAGCATACCGCTAATCCGATTTTTTTCATACTCTTTTCTCCTGCATCACATCAATATAATATTGAGCTAATTTTTGATGCATCGCGTCCATGCTGTACTTTGTATGAATAAGCGCAATATTATTTTTTCCTATTTTTTCTACTGTCTCTTGATTCATACAATATGTTATTAAAGCTTCTGAGAGCTTTTCAGTGTCTCCTGGCTCTATTAATATTCCATTTTCTTCTTTCACTACTTCTGGAATTGCGCCAACCGTTGTGCTTATAATAGCCTTTCCACAAGCCATACCTTCCAAAATCGCCATCGGAAGTCCCTCATTATAAGATGGAAGCACTAATACACTAGATTTTTTTAGCAGTTCTAATTTTTTATCAAAATCAGCCCATCCCACAATAAAGATATTGCTCTTGAGATTTTTTTCCTCAACAATCTGCTTGCATCTGTCAATATCCCCATCGCCAGCCAAATAACATTTAATATCCGGTATTTGACCCTTAACTCGTTCTATTGCTTTGATGAGGTCATACGTTCCTTTTCTTTCTCCAAGTCGCCCAAGAGATACAAAAGTATATGGATGATCTTTGACACTCGTTATAGCGGGTTTCAATCTCTCAGTGTCTATACCATTTTCAAGAACAACACAATTTTTTAATCCAAATGTTTCATCAAACTTCTTTTTCCATTCAGCAGACAACGCAATAACCTCATCTGCTTCTTTCAATATTGAAACAATCTTATCCTTTTGATTGCTTTTTTCATAAAAGAGCATATATTCAGCACCGTGAATATGTAAAATTACTTTTTTGCCCCACTTTTTCGCGGCATGAACATACAAACCTTTTCTGAATGTACTTCCGTATGAAGCTGCATGTATATGGTAAATATCATAATTTCTTTTTGTGAAATAAAACCTAATAAATGAAAATAGCGAAAAGAATAAAACCTTTAACTTATTTCCGTCAATATAGGATTCATAAATATCTATATTAAATTTAGAATTTAATGTCTTATCTTTTTCAATTTCTTCTATAACCGTTGCCATTCCACCCTTTGATCTTGTCGGACTTGGCCCAACTACCAAAATTCTCATTTTTTTATTTTCTCCACATTGTTTCTCTTAAAATAATCATTTTTCATTTTAACGGCTTCATTACTCAACAAAATAATACCAATAAGATTAGGAATTATCATCAATCCGTTAAATGTATCGGCCAAATCCCATGCAAAACCGAGTGTACTTTGTGATCCAATTAAAATAATAACAACCCATAATGCCTTGATAATCGGCTTTATCTTCTGTCCAAAAATATATTCTCCAGCTCTTTCTGCATAGGTGTAATAACTAATCAAACATGAAAATCCAAAAAGAACAACCGAAGCCAAACAAATAAATCCACCAATACCACCTGGCAGCAGCTGATCAAAAGCTCGCATTGTAAGTACTGCACCATCAAGGCCGCTGTTCCACAGTCCAGAAAGAACAATTGCAATACCTGTTACGCTGCAAATAAAAACAGTATCCAGAAATACTTCAACAGGTCCCCATACAGCTTGTTCAATTGGATCATTCACCTTTGCCCCACAATGAACCATTGCGGCAGTGCCAAGTCCCGCTTCATTAGAGTAAATTCCACGTGCAATGCCATAGCGCATACAAACAAAAATCGAACCAACAATACCGCCTGTTGCTGCCCTCGGATTAAACGCAGCAATAAGAATTTCTGCAATAGCATGGGGGACCTCGGTAATATGAACAATAATGATCAATAGCCCTGCGAGAATATAAGCACCACCCATAAATGGAGCTACTACTTCACACACATGTCCAATACGGCCAATTCCGCCAAAGACAATGATGCCTACCACAACGGCCAAAACGATACCTGTTACCAGTGTTGGAACGCTATAGCGTTCGTTTAAAGTTAGCGCAATCGTATTGGTATCAACAACACCCGAAATCACAAATGCAAACGGGATAACTAGGATTGAAAACAGAATTCCAAGCCATTTTTGATGCAGTCCCTCTGACAAATAGTACATTGCACCACCGCTGACCGTTCCATCTTCATGAACTTTACGATACTTAATACCCAATGCAATCTCTGCAAATTTAGTGGCCATTCCAACAAACGCTGCCAAAATCATCCAGATAAGTGCACCAGGACCTCCCATAACAATGGCTGTTGCAGCTCCTGCAATATTGCCAGAACCCACGATTGCAGAAACAGACGTCATTGCCGCTTGAAAACTCGTAAGTTCTCCCGGTGCAGTGGGACCTTCATCTTTTTTCTGAAATGCTTTTACAATAGTCTGCTTAACCAACCATACCGGGTGCCTGAATTGTATAAATCCTAAGCGGACGGTATAGTAAACTCCTGTTCCAAGAATCAAGAGCATAATCGGAACGCCCCATACGATTCCGTTGACAAAATCATTAATTTTAATAATTGTTTCCACAATAAACCTCTCTTAAATTTTATTTTTCCTGTAACACACGGCCCAATTTAATTCTTTTAGCCATTTCAAGATCAAACGAGCGTGGGGTAAACGGATCAGATCCTGCTCCATCTGTAAATGTCAACTCACCAAAATAAATGTGGTTGTTTGCCATGTACAAATCCACCCTTACAAACTGGAATGGTTTTGCCAGCTTTCGTACCACATCTATCATTTCAGGAAAATTTTTCCCTTGTGGCAGAACATAATCACTATTTTTTACTCCACCGTTAATAATACCCTCTAATTTATTTCCGTCCATATCGTACATATCAACAGTTTCATCTGTATAACGGTCTGTAAAAACGCCATAATAGAGAGGTTCTCCATCATAGCAGTAAAACTTATAATCTCTTAACGCTCCCGATTCATCTTCCAAATATTCTTCTGCAATTATTCTATTCTTCACGCCTTTATATTGTGGTTCTTTTTTCATCTTGTAAAAATCATCTTTCAACCACTTATTCATCGTAGTAGCGGCATTCTTTTTATTAAGAGAATTTTTATCTTTGCAAATAAGAACCGCACCACTTCCATTTGTGCACTTAAGTACAAATTTATTAGGCAACCTATCATAGTTGATTTCATCCGGTCCGTTATAAACGCCATACAATTTATTCAAGTACTTATTCCCAACAGTTTTCTCTACAAAATCTCTGACTTCATATTTATCAACATACCGACTTAGCTCATCAAGATGCCCGTATAATTTCAACCACTGAATTTTTTCGCCAAAATACTGCGGATTTTTCAAATTCAGTATTTTTTGATACCCTCTAAAGTAAATCAGGTAAAGAGCCGGCTTATCCGGCAAAACACGCAGAATATTTCTATATAAATTTTTCGCAAATCCCATAATTATCTCCTCAATGTTTCTATATAATTTTCAATGCTTTTTACGATAGTATTAGTATTCGATTCGTATTCCGAATACTCTGTATGTTTCACTGTTTCTATTGCCTCTGCTAATTCACTTGTGTCTCTGCACGGACAAATCAGATTCAGATCATCAAACTGTTTAACCAACTGAAGCTGGTGGTCATCAACGTGTTCTCCATATTTTGCAAGACGTGGAACAGCAATGACTTTCTTTCCTTTTTTTACTGCACCAATAATCGCACCCGTTCCACCATGAGTAATCACTATATCCGCTTTACCCATTTCCACGCTAAATTCTTCTCTGTCCAGAAAATTATTATAGCGATAATTTTGGGGAACATAGTCACTGTAACCAATCTGCGCAAATACATCTTTTCCGCAAATGATTTCTTTTTCACACAGCTTATCCACAGCTATAAGCAATCTATTGAATTGAAATTTCTGGGAACCCAATGTTATAAAAATTTTCTCTGCCATTTAATAGATTCCTCCTAAATATATCGCTTTAGGATAGAACTTCAGCATCGGTTTCCACTGCACATAGAATTGATCGGCAAACTTGTAAAGTAGCTTTCCTGTTTCAGTAGGCGAAGTCACCTTTGCAAATGATTCTATATAAATGAGCTTTTTCCCCATAAGTTTTGCAATAAGGCAAATGGGAATCATCGCCAAAACACCAGTACAAATAACCACGTCTGGCTTTTCTTTCCTATAAATGTCAATGGATTTCCATGTATTTACAATCATCTGCCAGATAAAATCTTTTTCCCGACGATTCACCTGATTCATATAATATGTTTTTTCGCCTTTTGCCTTTGCGCTGTAATCCGTTTTTTCCGTTATAACAAAACTGTCATATTTTTCCATCAAAGGTTTTAACATCATTAGCTGCTCATAATGTCCACCCGATGAAGCCGCAAAACATAATTTTTTATCTTTCATACTTCATCTTCCAAATTTCTATATTATTCTCTAAACCACACATTTCCGTGGTCACTTACTCGTATTGCAGGATTTCCCGCTATTGTACAGTTACCCTCCTCAAACGATTTATTCACGATTGCACCAGCACCAATCATCATATTATCGCCAAGAGTTATCTTGCCAAACATTTTGACACCTGGCCCAATCCAAACATTATCTCCAATTACCGGAACAGAGCCTTTTTCGATATTTTGTCCAATGTTCACACCTTGGTGAATATCACACCATTCTCCAATTCTTGCCAACGGATGCACTACAATCAGACCATAGTGATTTATTTTCAGCCCCCCCCGAAACAGTTGCATGGAATTGAAAACCCCAATTTTAATCCTAGCTGCTTATGTCGCCATTTCCAAAAAAGTCCAGCCAATTTGTTCTTTTGAGTATTTCTATAAAATTCATCCATCCTCAAAGCGATTTCAAATTTCCATACTTCATCTCCGATAATGGACGGTCTGCTTTTCTTCACCCCCAAAGCTCGTTTATCTTTATCAAGGCAATCTTGTAAATCATCTCTTGTTTTTATCATGACTTTTTCCTCAATCTCTCTGGAAAATATCTCTCGTATAAACTTTTTCTTTCACATCATCAAGGCACTTGTCGTAACGGTTTGCGATGATGGCATGGCTCATTCCCTTGAACTTCGCCAGATCATTGACTACTACTGATCCAAAGAAAGTTTCACCATCTTTCAAAGTCGGCTCATAAATTACCACGGTTGCTCCCTTAGCCTTGATGCGCTTCATGACACCCTGGATAGAACTCTGGCGGAAGTTATCGCTGTTGCTCTTCATGGTCAGACGATACACACCGATAGTGACTGCCTTTTCCTTATCCTCATCGAACTCATTCTCTGCATCGTAGCCGTAGTAGCCAGCCAGCTTCAGAACACGATCGGCGATGAAGTCCTTACGGGTTCTGTTGCTCTCGACGATAGCTTCAATCAAATTCTCCGGCACATCTGCATAGTTAGCCAGCAACTGCTTGGTGTCTTTCGGCAGGCAGTAGCCGCCGTAACCAAAAGACGGGTTATTGTAGTGGCTGCCGATGCGAGGATCGAGGCAGACTCCGTCGATGATCTGCTGAGTGTTAAGGCCCTTGCTCTCTGCATAGGTGTCCAGCTCGTTGAAGTAAGCAACGCGCAGAGCCAGATAAGTATTGGCAAACAGCTTGACTGCCTCGGCCTCAGTGAAGCCCATAAACAGGGTGTCGATATTTTCTTTAATTGCACCTTCCTGCAGAAGACCAGCAAACTCATGCGCTGTTTTCACCAGACGTTCATCACTCAAGTCAGTACCAACGATGATACGGGAAGGATACAGGTTATCGTAAAGAGCTTTGGATTCACGCAGGAACTCCGGGCTGAAGATAATATTCTTGGTATTGAACTTCTTACGCACAGAAGCGGTATATCCAACAGGGATAGTAGATTTGATGACCATAATAGCATTCGGATTATATTCCATAACCAGCTTAATCACAGCCTCAACCGCAGAAGTATCAAAGTGCTGGGTCTTGCTATCATAGTTGGTAGGAGCCGCGATTACAACAAAATCCGCATCCGAGTATGCAGCCTTTGCATCCAAGGTTGCAGTCAGATTCAGATCCTTTTCTGCCAGATATTTTTCAATATAGTCATCCTGAATCGGAGATTTCTTGTTGTTGATCATATCGACCTTAGCTTGCACAATATCGACTGCAACCACCTGATGATGCTGACTCAGCAGCACTCCCAGCGAAAGCCCGACGTATCCCGTGCCGGCCACGGCGATTTTATAATTTTTCATAGTTCTGTTCTCCCTCACTAATTTTTTTATTTGACAAAACAGCAAACAAGCCCACGGCGGATCACTCAATGGCAATCCACCGTAGGCTCGATTCGTTCTCCTTAATTTTTTACTTGCTGCTCATTTTGTGGGTCAAAACAGAGCTGCACCAAAGCCTCCCACCTATAACCTCTGGATTTCAGCTTCTCCGCAGCCTGTCAGCAAATAAATACTTTTGTTGAACGAGTCGAGCCGTCGAAACCCTTTATTTATCGTGGTTTTTCTTGGTTGACCCTATTATATCTCTAGCCCCATCCAGTGCAATAGCAGGAAGTGCACCTTGTAGGTTTTCTGCCAGAACAGTTCCAAGTTCTTCATTTTCTTTAACCAGTTTATTTGCGAAATCTACATCTGGTTTTCTGGGGAGTTTGAATCCTTTCATCAATTCCCCAACAATATGTTCTGCATCAGCAGCAGAGCCACCATTTCCAGCAACCAGCAATTTTCCACCATTTTTATATGACTCCGCAAGTAAAAAATACGCTTCTACTATTTCTTTTTTAACAGATTTTAGTGTCGGATATCTTTCACAGAGACTCTCTACGTGCTTCGCAATGTTTTTCTTCAGCTCTTTCACTTTCTTTTGCCCCACAAACTTCGATCTTCATATTATGCGACTAACAAATTCATCCAACGACCCTACTGTTACATTTTGTCTATAACATTCATTGCTGCTGCTCAAAAGCACCGTTTTACAACCAGCATTGATTCCAGCCTTGATATCATTTTCGCCGTCGCCCACCATCCACGACCTAGAAAGGTCAATGTTGAAATCCGCTGCTGCCTTTAACAGCATTCCGGGCTTAGGTTTACGACAGTCGCAGTCAATTTTTAGTTCTGGACGCTCGCCCTCGTATCCCTTATGTGGATGATGCGGACAATAATAGATTGCATCCAGATAGGCTCCTTCTTTGCCCAGAAGTGTTTCCATCTTATTATGAATTTCTTCCAACTCTTCAAAGGAAACTTCCCCACGGGCAATAACAGGCTGATTTGTCACAACAATAGCAAGATAGCCGGATTCATTGATTTTACGAATTGCTTCAGCAGCACCATCAATCAATTCAAAGTCATCTATATTTCTAAGGAACCCAACATATTTATTGATCGTTCCATCCCTGTCAAGGAAGATTGCTTTTTGCTTGTTTTTCAGATTTTTAGCCGAGATTCTGCCTTCTTTGCAGTCTTTACAAACGGAATAGTAGCGTTCCGGTGTTCCCATGTCTTTGACATACTCTGGGCTGTCATAGCAGAACATCTTTCCTGTTCCAGCCAGTGGTTTTAATAGCTGACGATCCAAATCGACCTTTACAGGCTTACCACCCACGCCAACCTTACCTACTGAATCGGCATTGATTCCGACAAGTTCCAGCACTTCAGGATTGATAACATGTAATCCTGCATTCACTCGATTTCTATAGTACTGTGGCCGTTCATCTTCCTTTGCCAGCCACTTTTCGACAGAGCCGTTTTTATTTGCAATAATTAATCCACTGTCATAGGGGTGGCTGTTCGGGTGCGTAAAAAGCGTAACCAATCCGCCATGCTTCCGGTGAAAAGCAACAAAACGGTTGAAATCCACATCAAACATCGCATCTGCATTTAACAGAAGAAAATCTGATGTCAGCTTATCTTTAATTTTGAACAGTGCCCCCGCATTGCCGAGAGGCTCTTCTTCAAAATAGTAGTCAATATGTACGCCAAACGGCTCGCCCGTTACCGGAGAGTTTCCAGAGCCATCACCAAAGTAATCCATGATAATATTTCCCAGATGGCTTACCGTTAGAATAATGTCATCAAATCCTTGATTCTTCAGACACTCGATTTCTCGCTCCAGAACGGGGATGCCTTCAACTTTTATCATGGGTTTTGGAATATCACTTGCTACGGAGGAAATGCGAGTTCCCTTTCCTCCGGCCATAATCACAACTTTCATACGCTTAATCCTTTGGCACATAGTCTTCCGGTGTGTAATGGATTACCCGTGTGCCGCCATCTTCAAACTGGAACGGAATATACAAGAGATCACGCATTGCCCAGCGAACAGCATCCTGTCGTTCCGGCTGCACATAGAACACAAGGAAGCCGCCACCGCCTGCACCAAGCAGTTTTCCGCCCAACGCCCCTGCTGTAATACCTTTGGCATAGAGTTCATCAATGCTGTTAGTCGAAACTGCTGAACCCGTCTGACGTTTCAATTTCCATGTATGGTCAAGCATTCTGCCAAAATCGTCCAGATCACAATCTTTGTCCGTCAATACTTTTTCAGCCTCATCGACCAAAGACAGCATCTCTTTTAATTGTGCCGTCTTGTCTGCTTTGCCTACCGCATTCGCCTTCTGCACATCGGAAGAGAAACGAGTAAAGCCCGTAAAGAACATCATCAGATTCTTATTAAGCTGCTTTTTACGCTCCGGCGAGATAATGACAGGCAATACTTCATAGCCATCTGCATTGAAGTTAATTCGGTTAAATCCACCAAAAGAAGCGGCAATCTGATCCTGCCAGCCGCCAGCTTCCTGACAGAGATTGCGTTCCAGATAGATTGCTTCATCTGCCAACTTTTTCTTATCGGCATATTTGCCTTTCAGCGCATAAAAAGCGTTTAACATTCCGACCGCAAATGAACTAGAAGTTCCCAATCCGGAACGCGCAGGGAGATCTGCCTCATATGTAAGACGAATTTCATGCATATCAAGCATTTTCATTGCATTGCGAATTGCTGGATGCTGGATATCCTCAATACAGGTCACTCGCTCCGTTTTTGAATAAGATAGTTCGGTAGAATAGTCAAAGAAGCGTGGCAGATGCCGCACATTCACATAGCAATATTTATCAAATGTTGTAGAGAGAACTGCACCGCCATTCTCCCTAAAAAAGCTTTCCATGTCTGTTCCACCGCCAAAGAAAGACATCCGAAACGGTGTTCGTGTAATAATCATTTGTTTTCTCCTCGTACTTCGTGTTTTTTATCTCAATACCAATCTGAACATTACTCCAGACGCAGCAGTTTCTTCTCTTGACTTTTCGTACCTATTATCGCTTCTGTCCAAATACCGCAATTCTAAGGTTTCTCTCCATCTCGTCTCTCCAACCGTTTTCCTTCCATGTACTATTTTTTACTCCCCATGCCCCAACAAACACACCTTGAATGTCTTAAAAATAATCTTCCAATCCACCCAGAAGCTGCGCTCTTTGACATACTTCACGTCCAGATCCATCCACTCTTCAAAGGAGAGGTCATTGCGATGCGGAGCAATCTGCCAATAGCAGCTCAGGCCGGGGGTCACATACAGGCGCTGCTTTTCGTAGTCGCCGTACTGTTCCACCTCACGCGGCAGTGCAGGGCGGGGACCAACGATACTCATGTCTCCCTTGAGGATATTCCAGAGCTGGGGCAGCTCGTCGATGCTGGTTTTACGGATAAACTTGCCTACGCGGGTAATGCGCGGATCGTCCTTGATTTTGAAAACCGGGCCATCCATTTCATTCTTGTCGAGCAGACCATCCAACTTTGCTTCAGCATTTGGACACATCGAGCGGAATTTGTAAAACTTGAATGGTTTGCCGTCGCGTCCAATGCGTTCCTGCGAAAAAATCGGGCCAGCAGACGGATCATCCACCACAATTGCAATGGCCGTGCCCAGCATCAACGGTGACAGCACCACCAAAGCAGCAGTGGACAAAATCACATCCTGCGCACGGCGGACGAACCAATACAGCCGATGGTCGTGCAGATTTTCTTTTCGGTCAATTTCAACTTTCTTCTCAATTCCAGTCGTATTCGTAGCCATTTTTTCCTCACATAAGTTCGTGTTCGTTTCTAAATTTCTTGTTTCAACCCGCTTTTGCCGCAACTATTTCGACTCGTACCGCTTGCTGAGATAGGTGCTTCAGATTGCTTTTCTCCCACCGCATCCCGATGGCATCCAGCTTTCCAATCCGCTCCTCTGTCAGAACCGCACAGCTTTTTTCAGGATTCTGGCGGGTATACCGCTGCCGCTTGACCCAATTTCCGAGGTTGTAACCGTCCGGTGACACATAATCAGCCGGGACATTCAGGTCTCCGTGGGCATCAAAATAGCGCTTTGCTTCCTGATATCCTTCGTTCCACTGGCGATCGTTGCGGTTACCCCAGTACATCCCGATTCGGTTGAGCCGCCCGACCTGTTCGTCTGTCAGCTTTCCTTTCGGGTACGCCCATTGCTGGCTTGCGACCCACTGTCCCAACCGTTCACCAGCCGCTGTTACATAGGAACGCGGGATATTCAGGTTGCCGTTTTCCTCGTAATAAGCCGCAGCCAGCGCATAAGCCTTTTCCCACTTGGCATCAAAAACGCTCCACACCATGCCAATCTCTTCAAGCTGCGTGATGCGTTCTTCCTTCAAACGGCCATTCAGCTTCTGCTGCCGGGTCTTGATGATCCACTGTCCCAAGGGGTAACCGTCCGGGTCGGTGTATTTGCCGGGCACCATCAGATTTCCGTAGGTGTCGTGGTATTTCTTCGCAATCTCAAATCCATGCTGCCACGCAATTTCCTTCCGGTTGCCCCA